>Ga0255424_1136_pt1 | contig 16864 bp, 9 predicted proteins | sample ANMaggSeSYBR02F3_FD_182670 | JGI IMG/M metagenome (GOLD analysis project Ga0255424, IMG submission 182670) | Sediment cell enrichment communities from methane seep in Santa Monica Basin, California, United Staets - ANME aggregate JGI... | ecosystem: Environmental > Aquatic > Marine > Cold seeps >... | reverse complement strand
GGACCCACAGGGTCAGTAACAGAACCTGAAGGATAAGCATTATACCAGTCCCGGCACCATTCCCAGACATTGCCGTGCATGTCATAAAGGCCCCAGGCATTCGGTTCAAAACTTGCCACAGGAATAGTTTTTTTCCGAAACCGTCCCTCTGAACATTTTGGCATGGGATATCCCCCATTATAGTTCGCCTGATCCGTTGACAAACACCTTCCAAACGAAAACGGAGTTTTTGTCCCGGCCCTGCACGCATACTCCCATTCGGCCTCTGTAGGCAACCGATATCCCCTGTCTCCATCTTGCCTGTTAAGCTTGCGGATAAACTCCTGAACGTCGTTCCATGAAACATCCTCCACAGGGCAGTTGTCTCCACAGTCTGAAAAATATGACGGGTTGTTCCCCATTACAGCCTTCCACTGCCCCTGCGTTATTTCCGTTGTCTGTATGTAATAACCTTTTGTCAGGGTAACCTGATGTTGTTTCTCATCATCTTTTCTTTTAGGCTCATCCGACGGGCTTCCCATCATAAAACTACCAGGCTCGATATAAACGAATTCCATGCTAAGACTGTTTTTAAAATTGAGCCAAGGAAAATCCTCTACCCCGTAAATTATAAATTCAGGTTCTTTTTCCGCAGAATGGGCCATGGCAATGAAATATTGCTGTTCAAGAAACATATTACCCGATGTACACGGGCTAACTGTTAAAAAAACAAGCAATATAAAGATCAAACGTCTCAATAGCTTCATTCGCTGATCACCAATCGTCAAATAATCGAGTTTTTGCCCTTTTCGGCTTTGGCCTGTCATCAGGCAGGTCATCAATACTTGCTGCTGCCTCAAGCTTGAAAGAAACGGCCGCAATATTTTTTTCGTCCAGATATATATTAACGTTCCATCTGCCCGGATAAGCAGCAGCCTTATTCCCTCTCACACCAAGGCTGTGGAATGCTGTTATTTCTTTAAAATATTTGTCTTCCGGCGCGTTTATGGATTTATTACCCGTGGAATAATAAAGGCTGTTGTCCGGGGCAATCCAGTCCCACTTGATATTGTGTTTGCCTAACAGGTTCATCAGCTTGACCGAGGCAATAATTTCTGAATCATCTGAAGAAAATGTGTCGGTTATATTTTCCGGATAACCTTTTCCTCTAATTTTCTTTATTGACTCGGACAGCACGACTTTCTCAGACTGCATTTGTATCGGAATCTTTTTTGGCCGAGGTCCTCTGTTCACAGGGTTTTCTGAAAACTTATGGTGTGTCGCGCACCCTGACAAAATCAAAATAGTACAAAATATCAAGATACTAATCTGTCTATGATCACTTTTCATCTTTTATGCCTTTATCTGTGTTAAAATATTAATCATAGAACTGATCTTGCCCCAAAAAGGTGGAATAGAAGTTAAACCGCTTTTTTCATTTTATCCCATTCCAATTCATAGAGAGCTGGGGATAGATAACCATTAGTTGAAGGCTTCCTTTGGCGATTGTAATAGGCCTCAATATAATTGAAAAGAACATGAGCAGATGTTCACAGTTCCAGCCCTGCCCAACGTCCGCCTAGCATGTATCGGGCAGAAATGGCACAGACAGATTTTTGATGGGGAAGAGTCGGACTTTACCCCAACGTTGCAAAATACCATCGCCGACGTAAACCGTTTCACTCGCGCCAGGCGTTTTTTGCGTCGCTAGAGTTTAGTTTTGTGATCAAGCACACCCTTCAGGTGTTTTCTTGCCTGTTCGTTCTCTGGATAAACATCAATAGCTTTTTTAAGCAGATTTTCAGAAGAATTTAAAATGGATAAAGTTACATTCGAAGCATTCTTTACAATATTTGCAGCTCTGCTTGATAATGCCTGTGAATAACGTTCTGCAATTGCCATATCCTTGTGTTTTTTGTCTACCTCGTATGCATCCCTGAGTAATTCAAAAACGGCCTCATCCGAAAGATTGAATGCACCATTAAGCTTCTGCAGTGCTTTAGTAAAGTAATATTGAGAACGCAAAAAAGGCATCATAGAATAGGGATGCTTGGATTGCAGGTTTTCAATAAAGGATAGGGATGCTTTGAATTCATTTTCATTGTTCAACTGCTTAAGATGATGATTTACAATTGATTTGAATTTTTTTTCACAAATATTTTTATCCTTTGAAAAAAGCACTGAATTACTATAATCTTTTAAAAAACTATCTATATCACCATGAGCACATTTTTCTTCACAACGCTTTAGAAAAAGTTCTCCTAACTTATTCTGAGCATTAAGCAGTTTGTTTTTTCCCCTTGCTTCTACTTTTTCTAAAATTCCCATAACAAATTTTATGGCTTCATCTTCTTGTTTTTGATTTATGTAGCCTTGCATTTGCATCAGAACCATTTCATCCAACAGATCTTCAACCTGATTTTGAATTAATGGATTCGGAACGTCTGAAACTCTGCCGGCAATTTCATGACACTCTTTATTATAATTATAAGCTTGAGCATCCTGTCCTTTTAATGCTATTTCAGCTCGTCGTTTCAGCGCCAGCCCTGTTAAATTCCCAAGGTACTCATCTTTTTTATTCTTTGTAATCTTCAGACATGAAACATAATCTCCCTTAAGATAATGCCCGACAGAAGCATAATATTTTTCATCCTTTATTCCTTTTAAAAGCCATTCAGGAGACCCGATTTCATCGGAATTGATTTCAGCAATATTTTTTTCAAATTCCTTATGGCCATGCAAAAGGGCTTGCATTATAAACCCACCGGAAGATAATTTTAATGAACCGGATAGACTTATTGCATTCAAAAGTTTTGCCGAGTGCCGCTCCAAAGACATTTCATTTTGTTTATTTGCAAGAACCTGCAGTATGCCATTATCATTTTTTCCTTCAACCTCTGCCTGGATTTTGTTCAATAACTCTACACACCTTAAAGCGCCAAGCATGGAAGTTGTTTCGGGAGTAATATCATTTGTCATCTGTGTTCTTTTATCGCTAAGACTGCTCCAGTAATTTTTTTCAAAGGACAATGCAATCCAGCACATGTGGCTTTTTTCAAGAAGAATAATTTTATCAGGAATAGAAAGAACGGGACTTTCCTCAAATAAAGTAAGGCATGCAGTTGCCAGCAAATGAACTCTTTCGAGTAAAAAGCCTTTATTTTTTAATTCGTTTTCCAAAGATTCGATTGCCGTATTATAATCACCGGACTGAGAAGTGATTGTTTTTAAGTCCGCCTCCATGTTTTTTGTAATATACCGCAGGGACGGATTTTCAGCATAAATAAACTTAGCAGCAGCAAGACATGAAAAAGACTTGGCCCAGATTTCTTTTTCCGAAAAACATATAGCGACACTCAGCAAATTGTCTGAGCAACGCCTCTTTATCTCAGGTTCAAGATCCTTTTGGTCAGAGAGCTGCAGAAAATAATTCATTGCCTGATCAAACTTTTCTGAATAAAAACAAAACTGTCCCAATAAAAGTAAAAGTTCCGGCGAACTGTTAAAGGCAGAACTCCGATTTTCCCCAGCTTTCACTTTTTCCAACACTTTCATGCCCTGTTCTGGAGGAAAAGTCTGGAAATGTTCCACAATCGCTTTAAAATCACTTGGAATATGATCAATCCATAATTCTGCAAGTAATATTTCTCTGTTTTCACTTTCAGGTGATTTTTTCAACAGAGAGATTTTATCTTCATCCGGGAGCCTGACAATCAAGGCTCGAACCCGGTCGTATTCACCATGTTTTACCAGAAAAGAAATAATCAGCCTATCGCGTTCAAGCCCATCAGGCAAAAGTTCGTATAATTTGTTCTCTCCCTCAAAAACATTTTTGTATGAATCTAAACTCTCTAAAATTTGATCGTAATTTTGAGCCTTATATAGTAACGGTATTAATAGATCATTTCGTTCAGGTACTTCCGGCAGTTTTTTAATAAGATCAATAGCCTTATCATTATCAATAGCCTTGAGATATTCACCGATTTTCTGCCATGCGTCATTTTTGGCCCATATTGATAATAAAATCCGATCAATTTCTGTGTGAAAATCATTTTGGGATCCTATTTGTAATGAAAGTGATTTCAGCAGGTCCTCTGCATCCTCCGCATCCTCTATCTTAATATATCCTTGTATCCGTTCTTCAAGTTTGGGAAAATTATTGGCTTCGGCATAAAGTTTCAGTAAAAGCTCATCAGATTTGGTTGAAACTGGAAGATCTGAAAGGATTTGAATCGCTTTATCCTTCCGCCCCTTATATACTTCAAGATTTGCCTCCAACCAGGCTACTTGAGACTGTTCTGCATTTTTGCGGTTCCTGATTTTATTTACAACCGAGGCCAGTTCATCCCACTTATTCATTTGCAGGAAAGCATTTGCCAGCCACAGCAGACCTTTTGTCTGTATTTTGTTTTTCTTTAGCGTCTGAGTTCGTCCCAGAAAGAATGCCCCTATTGCCAAAGCCACAACAATGCATCCGGTCGGACTTTTTAGTTCATAACAGTGAAACAGATATCCGGGAATAAGTAAAAAGGTTGTTCCTGTAAAAAGAGAAGATAATATTCCTGTTATTTTCCCTGAATACAACCCGAGAACAACCAGGGGAATGAAAAATGTAACATCAGAAATGCCGAAGGAATTAATATCTACAAGCACATTGAAGAGTATTGTAACTAAAAGAAGCCCTGAAATAAATATAAAAAAGGATACCAAATCAAGGTTAGAAGTTAATTTATTGACTCTTGGCAAAATGCCTTTTAATTTGGATGGAAGCATGGAAGCAGAATCGTCATCAAAAATTTTTATTCCTTTTACGTGATATAATTTCCCAACTACTGCAAACAAAACAAATACTGAAAAAATACAGGACACATAAATAATTACTGAATTTGTGATACTTGAGCCCCCTGCATTAAATAAGATTGACTTTAACACTTCCATTTATTCTCCTAATATGTGTCTGCTAAAACTGAAACTGCCCTACAAGACGAAAGCCAATATTGTTACCTTTGAAGGATGGCGCATACCTGTTACGATTGGCCGATCGACATTTTCTGGCTTCGTGTTTCCAGCTTCCTCCTCGGCACACCCGGTAGGAACCTGTTGGTGGGCCTGACGGGTCAGAAACACTGTCAGATGGATATTCATCATACCAGTCTTGACACCACTCCCAAACATTTCCGTTCATGTCGTACAAGCCCCACGCATTTGCTTTTAAACTCGCCACAGGAAGGGTACTTTTTCTGTTCTTTCCTTTTGAACAGCCCGTCAAAAAATAATTTCCATTATAGTTTGCCTGCTCGGTTGACAAACATCTGCCAAACGGGAAAGGCGTACCTGTACCGGCACGGCAGACATATTCCCATTCCGCTTCTGTAGGGAGCCGATATTTTTCAGGACTTTCCCTGTTGTTCAGTCTCCGGATAAATTCCTGAACATCGTCCCATGAAACATTTTCTACTGGACAATCATCACCACAGTTTGAAAATCCTGAAGGATTGTTCCCCATAACAGCTTCCCACTGTTTCTGGGTAACTTCTGTGGTCTGTATGTAAATGGATTGTGTAAGTGTTACCTGATGCAATTTCTCATCACTGCTTCTGCCAGGTTCTTCCAGGGGACTTCCCATTATAAAACTGCCCGGTTCTATTCGCACAAAATCCATCCCAAATTCGGCGGAAACCCCGTCTAATTTTTTTGCTTCTAAATTTTCTATCTCAGTACTATCACTACTAATAGACTGTTTTTCTTTTTTCGAACTGTTTTCGGAATCAATATCTTCACTAACAAGGCGGAAGCCCACACTGTGGCTTTTGTAGATCGGCGCATGCCGGCTACGTTTTGCAGATCGGCAATTTCTGGCTTCGCGTTTCCAGTTTCCTCCACGGATCACCCGGTAAGAACCCGATGACGGGCCGGCCGGACCAGTGATTTTGCCTGATGTATATTCTCCATACCAGTCCTGGCACCATTCCCATACATTCCCGTGCATATCGTACAGGCCCCGAGCATTTGGTTCCAAACTTGCCACAGGTATGGGACTTTTTCTATTCTCGCCTTTTGAACATCCAGACATTGGATAATCCCCGTTATAATTTGCCTGCTCGGTTGACAAACAATTGCCAAACGCGAAGGGCTTATCTGTGCCGGCACGGCAGGCATATTCCCATTCTGCTTCTGTTGGAAGGCGATATTTTTTGGATCTGTCAACTCTGCTCAGTTTCCGGATAAATTCCTGGACCTCATCCCATGAAATATTTTCTACCGGACAATCATCACCACAGTTTGAAAACGTTGAAGGGTTATTTCCCATCACAGCTTTCCATTGCCCCTGAGTCACTTCAGTTGTTTGAAGATAAAATCCCCCTGTCAGGTTTACCTGATGCTGTGTTTCGTCATTTTCTGATCCCAATGTGTAAGGGGGACTTCCCATCATAAAGGTTCCACCCTTGATAAAAACAAATTTCATTCCGAGGCTGTTGGAAAACTCCGGAGTTCTGCTTGTATATACAGACCATGACGTCACAAAAAATAACGGTAGAAACGAACAAAGGATGATGACAAACATCCGCCTATGTTCTGGAAGTATATTTTTTTTTATTTTCTGAATATATTCGGCTCGCATATTTACCTTCATTTTCTCTAAATTAAACTATTTCTGCAATAAAATTTAGGCTCATGTTGGGTGTCAGGGTATTTTTATGTAGAAAGAACACCAAGTTCTTGAATTTATATAAGATTTGATAAGGTTTTATGGCATAGCAGGGCTATGCATTAAATCGGGCATCGGAATTTCAGCGTGAAAATTTTACCTTGATCATAGCTTGGTTAACTGTTATTAATTTTTATTTAAGTTAATTCAAGTTAGCGCACCTTCGGTGCGAACATAAGTGCCTAAAGTTAAGGAATGCGCCTTCGGCTCTGCCAATTTTAACTTTTTTACCATACAACTTTGCTCACTTTACATCCGGCTGAAGTTATAATCAAGCTCTGAAGATATATAGCACGCCGAAGGCGTACCACAACTTTAGGTACTTTTTACTCATTTATTTTATGTTACCGAATTCATTAGATAAAAAATGGAAATTCCTATACAATCAAGTTAAAAAAGAAAGGCCATTATAATATATTGAGAACTAAAGAAAAAAAATCAAAACAGCGGCTTATTATACCATTATGCATTATTCTTGCCATCCCGGTTGCGTGGATCTTGATTACCAGACTTGAAGGCGGCAAGCCATCCATCGAGATAGATCTTTTATCTCAAACAACAGGAACCTCTCAAGAGCTCTCAATTTCAGTTGCGGATATGAAAAGCGGCCTGAGAAGGGTATGGATAGGCCTTTTACAAAACGGCATGGAAACTGTTTTACTTGAAAAGGATTTTCCGGATAAAGGTCTTGTTGTCGGGGGCAACAAATATGAAGAGACCTTCAATGTTAAGATAGATCCTGATAAAAGGGGAATAAAAGACGGTAAAGCTATTCTGCGTATTGTTGTGTGTGATTTTTCCTGGCGGCATTGGTTTAAAGGAAACCGAACATATCTTGAAAAAAACATAATTATCGACACAAAATCGCCTGAAATAGATATTATAAGCAGATTTCACAATATTAACCAGGGCGGGGCTTGTCTCGTAATATATAAATTATCAGAACAATGCAGTAAAAGTGGAGTTTATGTTGAAGAAAGTTTTTTCCCCGGTCATTCAGGGCAGTTTAAGAATAAAAACATTTTAATGGCCTTTTTTGCTCTAAATTATAAGCAAGGGCCTGGAACAAAGATCTTTGTTAAAGCAATTGATCATGCAGGCAACACTTCAAAAGCAGGTTTCAATTACAATCTAAAAAGAAAAATCTTTAAAAAAGATGTGATCAATATTTCCGACAAATTTCTAAACTGGAAAATACCTGAATTTGATATTTATACCCAGCAAGATTCCGAATTAACAACAAAAGACAAATTCCTTAAGGTCAACCAGGATATACGAAAGCAAAGCTACAATAAAGTAATTAAATTAGTTGAAAAGACCGACGAGGTTTTATACTGGGACGGAGTATTCTTAAGGCTTCCAAAATCGGCAAACAAAGCGGGTTTTGCTGATAATCGCGTTTATAAATATAAAAATAAAATAATTGACCGTCAAATTCATCTTGGTATAGATCTCGCTTCAATTGCACAATCACCAATTCCGGCAGCCAACAGTGGAAAGGTTGTATTTGCCGGACCAATAGGTATCTACGGAAAAACTCTAATTATTGATCATGGTTTTGGGTTGCAGAGCATGTATGCTCATTTAAGTAGTTATAATGTAAAAGAAAACCAGATGGTATCTAAAGGTGAAATCATAGGCTGTACCGGCATCACAGGGCTGGCCGGCGGTGACCATCTCCATTACAGTATTCTTATTCATAATACTTTTGTAAATCCTATTGAATGGTGGGATAAGGCGTGGATAAAAAATAATATTTCAAGCAAAATAAATAAGGCCGAAGAAATTGAAAATTGAAAATTGAAAATTGAAAATTGAAAATTTGTGGAAGTCGCTTTGCTCTAAAATTTTTCGAGCTGTGCGGGGTAGCATTTACTGTGTTTTGTCAATAAGTTGATTGCGATGAAGGATCTGTCATAGAGGCGGCTTTACGCCGCCTTCCAAATTCGCTTTAGGCGGAATAAACCCGCCCCTACAGGAATCTGTCGATGAGAATTAGAACATTCGGAAGGACTTGGGTAACCTATGTCCTATCATTTGTGACCTACCCGCACAGCTCGAAATTTTTTATAAAATTAATAGAATACCTTAAATATTCAATATTCAATCGACAATATTCAATCCATTGAAGGAATCCTATGGTGAAAAAATATAAAATAAATAAGACTTATCAGGAAATCAACGAAAAGATCAAATCAGGTAAGGTTGTTGTAGTTACAGCGGAAGAAGTAATTGATATTGTTAGGCAGGAAGGGGCTGTTGAAGCCGCAAGGCATGTTGACGTTGTGACAACAGGGACTTTCTCTCCCATGTGCTCTTCAGGAGCTTTTATTAATTTTGGACAATCTGTTCCAGGTATAAGAGCCTCAAAGGTATGGCTTAACAGGGTTCCTGCGTATGCCGGACTGGCTGCAGTTGATTGCTTTATAGGTGCTACGGAATTGTGCGAAGATGATCCTTTAAACAAGGTTTATCCTGGTGAATTTAAATATGGCGGTGGGCATGTTATACAGGAGCTGGCAGCAAAAAAAAAGGTGCATTTAAAGGCGACATCATATGGAACATCGTGCTATCCTAACCAGATGATCGAAAAAGATATAACTCTGCGCACAATCCCCAATGCCGTTCTTTGCAATCCTAGGAATGGGTATCAAAATTATAACTGCGCAGTAAATCTGACGAAAAAAACTGTTTATACATACATGGGAACTCTCAAGCCCAAAGCCGGCAACGCAAACTATTGCTCTGCAGGACAATTGAGCCCGCTTTTAAATGACCCTTATTATGAAACAATTGGTCTTGGAACCAGGATTTTTCTGGGTGGCGCAACAGGCTATGTAACCTGGCACGGCACTCAGCACAAGCCTTCTGTAAAGAGGACAAAAACAGGTGTTCCTGTTTCGCCCGCCGGAACTCTTTGCGTAATGGGAGATTTGAAAAAAATGAGCCCAAAATGGCTCGTCGGAGTAAGCTTACAGGGCTATGGCTGTTCTCTCTCAGTGGGTTTAGGCATACCAATCCCCATATTAAATGAAGAAATCGTTAAGCACACTGCTGTTTCTGATGAAGAGATATTTACTCAGATTGTAGATTATGGATACGATTATCCTAACGGAATTTCAAAAAGTTACGGCCAGGTCAGTTATGCGGAACTCAAAAGCGGTTCAATAAAGTTTAAAGGTGAGATAGTGCAGGCTGTACCTCTTTCCAGTCTGGTTAAGGCTCGTGAGATCGCTGAAACGTTGAAAAACTGGATTTCCAAAGAAAATTTCACTCTTTGTGAACCACAATTTACGCTGCCTAAGGGCTCACACAAAAATGACTTCACATTTTAAGCGCCGATGCATCCCGCCTGTCTGCGTTGCGAAAGCGCAGGAATATCTTGATATTTCTGCGCTTTCGCGCCTTGTCAGACGGGCGCCTCAACACTTAAAATTGCAAACTTATTTTTGTGAGAACCCTAATGCCTGATACCATACGAACTTTCATAGCTTTCAAGCTCCCGAAAAACATAATATCTTCTATCAGTGAGATTCAGAACAGATTTAAATCTTATGCTTTTAAGGCAAGATGGGTTAATCCGGAAAATATCCACCTTACACTTAAATTCTTAGGGGATATTAATTATACTGACATTGAAAAGGTTAGTGAAGCAATAATAGATGCCGTTAACAGCCATACTCCTGTATCACTTGCAGTAAAAGGCGCAGGTGTATTCCCCGGCATTAAACGTCCACGTGTTATATGGGTGGGGCTTACAGGGCAGATTGAAAAACTTGTCGGTATACAAAATGACATTGAAGAAAATTTAGAAGAACTCGGATTCCCCAAGGAAAAAAGACCATTTAGAGGGCATCTGACACTTGGCAGAATAAAGGGAAAAATTGATCCCAAAAAACTCCTGGATGTAATGAAAAAATTTGAAAAATTTGAATCAAAATTATTTATTGCTGATAAGATTTTTTTATTTAAAAGCGAACTTAAATCAACCGGCTCTGTTTATACAGAGCTTATGGGAAAACGGTTGAGTGGGAAATTGGTCGTGCAGGGAAACATGTAACCATTCACGGCTTGAAATTGGAAATTGGGAAGAACAGTACAAAAGCATGAAGGCCAAATTTCTAATTTCTAATTTCTAATTTCAATGTTCCGTGAACGGCTACGGAAATAGTTAATTAGTTGGGCAGAAAAATGGTTGTTGATAATTAACAAGGTCTGAAACAGGAGAATATCATGGATACTTCACCGGACAAGCAAAAAGCAGCCGAAACCGCCATGCTTCAGATAGAACGTCAGTTTGGCAAAGGCGCTATTATGAAGCTGGGCAGCAAGGCAATAATTGATGTCCCTGTAATACCTTCGGGTTCAATCGCACTAGACAAAGCACTGGGTGTAGGCGGACTTCCAAGGGGTAGAGTTATTGAAATTTATGGCCCGGAATCATCCGGAAAAACAACACTCGCACTTCATGCTGTTGCATCTGCTCAAAAACAGGGCGGCATTGCAGCTTTTATAGATGCTGAGCATGCGCTTGATACCACTTATGCAAAAAAACTCGGTGTAAATTGCGATGAACTTTTAGTTGCCCAGCCTGATACCGGCGAGCAGGCTCTTGAAATCACAGACATGCTTGTAAGAAGCGGAGCAATAGATATACTGGTCATTGATTCAGTAGCTGCACTCGTTCCCAGAGCGGAAATAGAAGGCGAAATGGGCGACTCGCACATGGGGCTTCAGGCAAGACTGATGTCACAGGCATTAAGAAAGCTTGCCGGCTCAATAAGCAAAACCATGACCGCATTAATTTTCATTAATCAGATACGAATGAAAATAGGAGTTGTATTCGGAAATCCGGAAACAACTACCGGAGGCAATGCTCTCAAATTTTACGCGTCTGTAAGGATTGATATCCGGCGGACAGGCGCCATTAAAGACGGGCAGGAAGTTGTAGGAAACCGGACTAGAGCACGTGTCGTCAAAAACAAGATGGCGCCCCCTTTTAAGGAGGCTGAATTCGATATAATGTATGGTGAAGGCATATCTCAAGCAGGGGACCTCCTTGACATGGGAGTTGAGACAGAAGTAGTTGATAAAAGCGGTTCCTGGTATTCATATGATGGAGAAAGAATAGGACAGGGCCGTGAAAACGTAAAGAAATTCCTGAAGGAAAATCCGGACATTTATAATGCAGCTTTGAAAAAAGTTAGAGAAAAACTGGGCCTTTCTCAGAAAGAAGAAGTGAAGACCAAAGCAAGTGAAAAATGAAGATTGAATAGTGAAAATTGAAGGAATTCTGTTAATTTTAATCCACAGATTACACAGATTTTCGTGAGTTATTGGGTTAAGCTCCCCGAAGCAAACTTTGGAGCAGTTAATTTAAAATAATTGAGCGAAGCGATTCTACAAATATACAATATTCAATATTCAATCGACAATCTTCAATTGACCAATGACTAATAACTCGCAACCCGCAACCCGCAACCCGTAACTTATGAAAATGACAGGCAATGAAATTCGCAGACAATTCCTTGAATATTTTGAAAAGCATAACCACAAGATAGTGAGAAGCTCATCCCTTGTGCCTCAAGACGATCCGACTCTGTTATTCACCAATGCAGGAATGGTGCAATTTAAACGCACATTTCTCGGTGAAGAAAAGAGAACCTATGTCAGAGCGACTTCATCTCAAAAATGCGTAAGGGCCGGGGGCAAACATAATGATCTGGAAAACGTGGGCTATACTGCGAGACATCATACTTTTTTTGAAATGCTGGGCAATTTCTCTTTTGGTGATTATTTCAAAGAAAAAGCTATTGAGTTTGCCTGGGATTTACTTATCAATGGATACGGGCTGCCGGAAGATAAATTAATAGTTTCTGTATTTCTGGATGATGATGAAGCTTATGAAATATGGAACAAAAATATTGGTGTGCCAAAAGACAGGATTGTCAGGTTCGGAGAAAAAGACAACTTCTGGTCTATGGGCGACACAGGCCCGTGCGGACCCTGTTCTGAAATACTCATGGACAGGGGAAAAGAGTTTGCATGCGACAGGCCGGATTGCAGTGCAGGATGTGAATGTGACAGATATCTTGAAATCTGGAATCTCGTATTTATGCAGTCTAACCGGGATGCTTCAGGCAAAATGACTCCTCTTCCAAAACCCAGCATTGATACTGGTATGGGTCTTGAAAGAATAGTTTCTATTATCCAGGATGTGCCTACAAACTATGAAACCGATCTTATAATTCCTATAATAAATAAAACTGAAAGTCTTTCTGAAAAGCGGCTTGGAGATTCATCTGAAGATGATATAGCAATGAAAGTAATTGCTGATCACAGCAGGGCCGCTGCCTTTCTCATAGGAGACGGGATACTGCCGTCCAATGACGGAAGGGGCTATGTGCTGCGCCGCATAATACGAAGAGCCATCCGATATGGACGTCATATAGGTCTTGTAAAACCTTTTCTTCATAAAACTGCAAGCATTGTATTTGATATAATGAAGCCTGTATATCCGGAACTTTCGAAAGCTGATTCTTTTATCACAAATGTAATTAAAAACGAAGAAGTCAGATTTTCAGATACTTTAGATAATGGCCTTAAACTTCTCAACGATACGCTTTCAGATATAAAAGCAAAGGGACAAAAAGAAATTCCCGGACAATTAATCTTCAAACTGTATGACACTTACGGGTTCCCTCTTGATATAGTTAGAGACGTGGTCAGAGACAAAAATATCAGCCTTGATATACAGGGATTTAATAACGCCATGGAAGGCCAACGCGCCAAATCCAGATCTATCGCAGTCTTTTCAGAAGTCAGTGATGCCTATAAGAAACTATCGGCCAAAGGAATAAAACCCGAGTTCGTTGGTTATGACAAACTATCCTGTAATGCAAATGTCCTTGTTGTCGTAGAAAACGGCAATGAAGTTCAAAAAGCTTTAAGCGGAACAGAAATAGAAGTTATAACCGATGTTACACCTTTTTATGCCGAATCAGGAGGCCAGGTAGGTGATAAAGGCAAAATAACAGGCCCGAATCTTGAAATGGAGATTTCTGACACAATTAAAGACCCAACCGGACTGATAATACACAAAGGAAAAATCATTTCAGGGAATATTAAAAAGAAGGATAATGTCATCTTAACTGTTGACAAAAATGAACGTGATGCAACTGCCTGCAACCATACTGCAACTCATATACTGCATTCTGTTCTGCGGCAGATTCTTGGTGACCATGTAAAACAGGCGGGTTCGCTTGTGGCTCCTGACAGGCTCCGATTTGACTTTACTCATTTTTCTCAGGTTGATACAAACACACTTGATAAAATTGAAACACTCGTGAACAAAAGAATACGTCAAAATGTTTTCTGATAATTGGATTCATCAGTCAGATGTGGTTCCCAGCAATGTCATCTGTTTTTCAGCGTTTGCCAGCATTTCTACAGTAGCCGACCACTCGATAAAATCCATTGAATCACCCATTTCGCCTTTTTCATAACGCGTGTAAAAATCTGCTGACTTCAACTCATAATGTTCTTCAAACTCCTTAAGTTGAGCAGCCAGACGTTTTTTCAATTCGCTCATACGCGCTGTTTCACGGGCAAGAAGTTTATCAATAGCCATTTGCAGCACAGAATCAATCGCCGAACTATCAACAGCAAGATATTGTTCCAGGCGTTTAACTTTTTCAAGGGTCGAAATCATTAACATATACCTCCTTTGTGTAAAGCGCCATTTTTTCAGAGGTCAAACAGAATATGCAACACAACAAAATGTATAGCAAACAACTCAATAATATTCGCTGATATTCGCTGTTGTTTACTATTTACTCACATAAAGAGTGGAGAGGGGGGTTATGTTAAATTGGTAACTCATTTTAGGTTTAAGTATTTTCTACTATTTCAAAAACTTTATCTATTGCCTTATCAAGCAGTTCCGGCTTTGTCCCACCAGCCTGGGCCATATCCGGCCTTCCGCCGCCGCCGCCGCCTACTATTTCCGCAACCTGTTTGACAATATTTCCTGCGTGGAAGCGATCAACAAGATCTTTTGTAACTACTGTGATGAGCAGCACTTTTGGTCCTGTATTGCAGCCAAGCACAACTATTCCTGACTTTATTTTTTCCTTGAACTTATCGGCCAAGTCTCTCAATGCAGCAGGATTATCAACTGAAACCTTTTTTGCAATCACTTTAATATTGTTTATTGATTTAATATCATCTTCAATTCTGTCTGTCGATCTGGAAGCCATCTGTGTCTTTAATCTTTCAACTTCTTTTTCAAGATACTTATAGTCAGCCAGGATTTTCTCAACTCTTTGCGTTAAAGTCTCGGGCTTTTCTTTGACCAGACGGGCTGTATTGCGGAGTATATTTGAGGCTTTCTGTGTATATGTCAACGCGGCATCGCCTGTTAATGCCTCAATTCTTCTGACTCCGGATGCCACACTGGATTCCCCGATTATCTTAAAGAGTCCTATGTGGCCAGTATTTTTTGTATGAATTCCACCGCAAAGCTCTTTGCTGAAATCGGCAAGAGAAACAACCCTGACTCTTTCGCCATATTTTTCCTCGAAAAGTGCTGTAGCGCCGGATTTTAAGGCATTTTCCGCATCCATTTCCTCTATCTGTACAGATACATTCCGACGTATTCTTTTGTTCACGAGTGTTTCAATTTTATCAAGGGTGTCCGTATCAACCTGAGAAAAATGAGTAAAGTCAAACCGGAGCCTGTCAGGAGCCACAAGCGAACCCGCCTGTTTTACATGGTCACCAAGAATCCGCCGCAGAATAGAATGCAGTATATGAGTTGCAGTATGGTTGCAGGCAATTGCATCACGTTCATTTTTGTCAACAGTTAAGATGACATTATCTTCCTTTTTAATATTCCCTGAAATGATTTTTCCTTTGTGTATTATCAGACCGGTTGGGTCTTTAATTGTGTAAGAAACATCCATTTCATGATTCGGGCCTGTTATTTTGCCTTTATCACCTACCTGGCCTCCTGATTCAGCATAGAAAGGTGTAAAATCGGTTACAACTTCTATTTCTGTTCCGCTTGAAGCTTTTTGAACTTCATTGCCGTCTTCCACAATAACAAGGACCTTTGCATTACAGGATAGTTTGTCATAACCAACAAACTCGGGTTTTATTCCTTTGGCCGATAGTTTTTTATAGGCATCACTGATTTCTGAAAAGGCTGCGATAGATCTGGATTTGGCGCGTTGGCCTTCCATGGCGTTATTAAATCCCTGTATATCAAGGCTGATATTTTTGTCTCTGACCACGTCTCTGACTATATCAAGGGGGAACCCGTAGGTGTCATACAGTTTGAATATTAATTGTCCGGAAATTTCTTTTTGACCTTTTGCTTTTATATCTGAAAGCGTATCGTTGAGAAGTTTAAGGCCATTATCTAAAGTATCTGAAAATCTGACCTCCTCATTTTTTATTACATTTGTAATAAAAGCATCAGCTTTTGAAAGTTCCGGATATACAGGCTTCATTATGTCAAATACAACGCTTGCAGTTTTATGAAGAAAAGGTTTTACAAGACCTATATGACGTCCATATCGGATAGCTCTGCGTATTATGCGGCGCAGTACATAGCCCCTTCCGTCATTGGACGGCAGTATCCCGTCTCCTATGAGAAATGCAGCGGCCCTGCTGTGATCAGCAATTACTTTCATTGCTATATCATCTTCAGATGAATCTCCAAGCCGCTTTTCAGAAAGGCTTTCAGTTTTATTTATTATAGGAATTATAAGATCGGTTTCATAGTTTGTAGGTACATCCTGGATAATAGAAACTATTCTTTCAAGCCCCATGCCGGTATCAATGCTGGGTTTTGGAAGAGGAGTCATTTTGCCTGAAGCATCCCGGTTAAACTGCATAAATACGAGATTCCAGATTTCAAGATATCTGTCACATTCACATCCTGCACTGCAATCCGGCCTGTCGCATGCAAACTCTTCTCCCCTGTCCATGAGTATTTCAGAACAGGGTCCGCATGGGCCTGTGTCGCCCATAGACCAGAAGTTGTCTTTTTCTCCGAACCTGACAATCCTGTCTTCTGGCACACCAATATTTTTGTTCCATATTTCATAAGCTTCATCATCATCCAGAAATACGGAAACTATTAATTTTTCTTCCGGCAGCCCATATCCATTG
>Ga0255424_1134_pt1 | contig 17033 bp, 9 predicted proteins | sample ANMaggSeSYBR02F3_FD_182670 | JGI IMG/M metagenome (GOLD analysis project Ga0255424, IMG submission 182670) | Sediment cell enrichment communities from methane seep in Santa Monica Basin, California, United Staets - ANME aggregate JGI... | ecosystem: Environmental > Aquatic > Marine > Cold seeps >... | reverse complement strand
GTTTGGATGATGCGCGGTGATCGTAAATCGGAGATTTTCCGTCTCGCTCATAAGGCCTATAATCCCGCATTCGGGAATCTCTCCATCGGTACAGGGATCGTAATTGATATTACAGGGATCGTATTTAACGCTGTGGATGACTGCTTCAACCGGGCTGTTGTCCACAATGAGAGTTAAATGGTCCAGATCGTTTGGCAGGGGATGGTATTCCAGCAGGGCGTCAGGATTGATTGGATCGTCCTTAAACGCCTTACATTTAAGGGTATATTTACCATTCTCATAGAGACGGGTATTCCAGACTATTCTAACATCAATATGGGACCACCAGCCCTGATAGGTCAAATCATAGCAGTCATCCACACCCTTGATTTTCTTGGCGCCGATATGCACGTACAGATAGAGCACCGTACCGTCCGGCTGTGGGATATATTTAACCTTATAGAGGGAATCACGCAGTGGGGCATAGTCTTCTTCCGCCGGCGGTTCATCGTCCTCATTCCACTTGGCGGCAAGAATCTGATAGTATCTGACGCCGTTGGCTATATCGACATCTCCGAACAATCCGTGGATTCTGAGGCTGCTGCCGAAGGGAGCGTCCAGATAGGCCGGTATTGAGAACATAGCGGCAGCGCAGGGGTCAACCACCGCCAGGCCCTGAGAAGGATCAATGAGTTCCTGGACGATCTCTGAGGTGGGAATATTACCGACGCTGGTGAAGATGAAGCCGCTGCCGGGGAAGTCGCCTTGACCGCCGGCCCCGGAGCCGCCGTAGGCGCCCATATCGTTGCGAGAGCCGTCCTGGTCGTTGTATTCGGGGCCCGGATGTCCGGTGTCACGGCAGGGGGACTCATCAGTCAGATGGAAGAATACGTCGGCAAAGAGAGGGTCTTCGCTGATCTCACCGGTACCGGGCTGCGGGACGAAGGAGCTGCCTGCCAGGTTATTGTGGTAGTTTCGGGAACTGTTATTCCAGACATCATTGTAGAGGATTTCGCCATCGAGAAAACTGGTGTAATAAAACAGACCGTAACTATTGTCTGTAATGATATTGTTCATAATCAGTTGTGAACTTCTGGAGATGGGATAAATGGGTTGCATCAGCTTAACCGCGTTGAGGATTATATTTTGGCCGTCCTCGGTCATGGAAGCGGGCGAATCTTCGAAGCCCCAGAAGAGATAATTATTCAACTCGATGGTAAAAGGATAGTGGTCCTGGTCCTGGTCATCCGTCTGTAAGGCCAGGGTCTGCACACTGGACGGCGGCTGGGGCAGATGGATGGCCAAATGCTCCGTGGGCGATTGATAGACATCGACGATGCCACCTTTGGGGATTGTGATGGAATGCGGCCAGCGGAAGACGGGATGGAGCCGGTCCACCACGATGAAATCGTCATTGAGTTGATTATGCCATCCATGAGGATAACCGGTCGCTAATCCGAGTTTTCCAAATAAGGCATAGCCGCCTTCGCCCAGTCCGATTACGGCACGTCCGGAACTGGTGACGGCAGCGACGTCATCGGGAGCACCCCAGTTAGTATCGTTGCCAACCATGATGACGCCATATTGGGAAAAGCTGGTACCGGCAACCTTGCTCATTGGGATAAGGTCGGTTGGGTAACCGTTAACTTCGAGGAGTTCATTAAAATTATTAGCCTCGGTGAAATCCGTGTCATAGATGAATGCCACCTTCACGGCCGCGGCGTAGGAAACCAGATTGATAAACAGGTCTTTACCGGTCTGGCTCATAAGGCTCGGTTCCAGGTTATAGCCCCAGAGGATATATTGGCTTTCCTGGGTGAGTGGGTAATAGTCGGTCGAAGAGTGATGCCGCCCCAAAAGGGCCACGTCCAATGGAAGGTGGGGGGCATGCTCATAGAGACATCTGACGGTGGAATTGGCCAGCGTAATGAACTGGTTGGCCGAGGTGTCGATCGGTAGGGGGGTATTGTAAATCCGATGCTCCGGGTTCGGCGCGTACATTGTATCGCTGAAGCCGATGGCGCTGTTACCGTAGTTTATTGATAGACCTATGGTTTGAAAGAGACTGGCGCCGCCGTCTCCCAGACCCAGAACGGGTATCCGAGAGTACCGGATGGCCAAGGCAGCCTTGGGGTTGTCCCATTCGTATCCTTTGCCTGTATCCAAACCAGCAATGATAAGACAGTAAGGGGAGAGGTCTGTTGTCGTTACATCGCCAATATGAATCAATTCGGGCCTGAACCCATAACCTTCCAATAATAGTTTGAAACGCCGGGCGGCTGCGTAGTCGGTATTATAGACAAATGCGATTTGTTTACACAAAGGCCCGGTCGTAAATGGCCCGACACCGATGCCGGAAAGGTTGTTCACGATGGTATTGTTGATAATGGACGGTGTACCATATTCGATTGCGATCCCGCTGTAATTCCCCGTGATTACGTTATTCATTATCGTCGGCGCCCCGTAGAGGCAATAGACGCCTGAGTAGTGCCACGAGCCTGACACTCCGCCGGGCTTGCAGCCGGTAATGGTGAATCCGGAGAGTATTGTGCCAGTGCAACTCCGCAAAGTTACCACGTGTTCATACAGACCTCCTCCGTCAATATAAGTAACCTCTGGCCCGCTGCCGGTAACATTGACCTTGTCCTTCATAATTATCCGTTCGTTATATACTCCCGGATAGACAAAGACGATGTCACACGGATCGGCGTCATTTATAGCGTCCTGAATGCTCGTGTAAGGTTGTCCCCCATCGTCATCCACTGTTAGTGTACTCCCGCAGCAAGCCGCGGCCAGAAATAACAAACAGATACTAATTGTTACTTTTTCTTTACACATGATTTTACCTCTTTTCTTGTGTTTTACCGGCCAACCTGACCCGTATATTTGATGTAACCCCTTTGAATAACCGATGTTAAATAAAAACGCCTCCGGTAAGATACAACTTACACTATATATATAATACCCTAAAAAAGTCCGATAAGCAAGTTTTTTTTCGATAATGCCAAAAACAGACGCCAGCGTCAAAAGTTCAAGGTGTCTTGGTTATTAAGCAGGCAATGCGGATTTTAGGGACAGTCGCAAATTGAATCCCATATATTCTTTTGCTATTATTTGTTGCTATAAGGAGATTCGAAGTGTGGAGTATAGAACCAAAGAAAGTCCTATTCCTGATAATCTTAATGTCGGCAGTGAATATTAGTAAGGCCCAGGTTTCCATTTTGGTTTCTGAAAAGGCTACCGAAACGGAGCAACTGGCAGCGGATGAGTTACAGCACTATCTGAGCAAGATTTATCCATCCGAGAAATTTACCATTTCAAAAGATAATTCGCAAAGACCTGTAAGTCGCTCAATTCGAATTGGTACGATTAAGTCCCAACCGGAACTGAAAGAATATCTCACTGATAAATCGCTGTGTGGTCCTGAAAGTTATGTTGTAACCGAGTGCGTGATCGATGGAATACAGACAGGTATAATTCTGGGAGCAGACGACGCGGGTGTAATATATGGTGTTTATGGTTTGCTGGAAAAACTGGGTTGCGGCTTTTACCTGACGACGGATATCTTACCTGTCCCCAGGAAGAAACCGTTTGATTTTAATGGTTGGGATATAGCCGATCACCCCCTCGTCAGCACGCGTCTCGTGTTCAACTGGCACAACTTCCTGTCCGGCTGCACGGGCTGGAACTACGAACATTGGCAGCAGTGGGTATCCAACAGCCAGAAGATGGGTTTTAATACCATGATGGTGCATGCCTACGGTAATAACCCGATGTTCACCTATACTTTTAATGGAAAGGCCAAGCCGGTCGGTTACTACGGCACGAGCCGTCGCGGTCGCGACTGGGGCAGGCAGCATCTTAATGACGTTCGGCGCCTGCCCGGAGGTGAGATATTTGACGGCCCTGAATTTGGCTCCGATGCCGCGACCGTACCAGATGATAAACGTATTGAAGCTGCGCAAAAGCTAATGAAACGTGTTTTCGCACATGCCGAAAAAAGAGGCGTCCGTGTCTGTTTCGCGATAGATGTGGATATCATATCAGTTTTGGATCAGGACATGATCCTTTCTCTGCCGGAATACGCGCGTTTCCACAATGGACGCGTCTGGCTTCCGCGCTGCGATACCGAAGAGGGATACGAATTCTACAAGGCGCAGGTCGATGGCTTGCTTAAGCTCTACCCGCAGATCGATATTCTCGCACTTTGGCGGCGTGTTCACGGTCAGGAGTGGGGCCGATTGAAGAAGGTGAGCCAGTTGCCAAAGGCGTGGCAAGTGGAATATGAAGCGCATATCAAGGAGAACCCTAAAGCCGCGAAATTGACGCAAGCTGTCTGCAGCTTCGCACTGAATAAAGTTGTCGGCGCCTTCCGTCGCGCACTGGATGAAGCGGGCCGTAAGGACATACAAATCAGCATGGGCAGTTGGGAAACCTCCTGGGTGCCGGCATCGGCCGAGTTCCTGCCGGACGAAGTTACTCTCATGCCACTTGATTCGAGCTATCTTCGTTATCGTCGCGGGTCATTCCTGAAACTTCCCGAAGCCTTCGCAGATATCAAGCAGGCCAGTGGCCGTATCATACCGATTATCTGGGCGCATCATGATGATGGAGAGTATATTGGCCGACCAATTCACCCTCATGCTGATTTTCATAATACGCTCTCGAAACTCCAATCTCGTGGGTACGGCATTATTCACTGGATGACACGGCCATTGGATATTTACTTCAAAAACCACGAAAATCAGGTTTGGGCAGGGACAAAGAATGAGCCTTATGCCGAAACCTGCCGGAAAGCCGGCATACACTGGTTCGGAACAGAGAATGGTGAAAAAACCGGCAGGTACCTGCAAAACTGGTGGACCGATGCGCCGATTTTTGGACGTGTTACGACCAATTACTTTTTTCTAAACGGCTACCAGGGCTTAGAATATATCCCCAATCCCGAACAGATGATGCAAAAATGTCGGGAGAGGACAGAGCTTCTGTCTCAAGTGGATTCCTCAAGAATGACACCGATACAGAAGGAGCGACTGGCCTACTTCTATGCACTGGAAAAAATGCTCATATCCTTCTGCGAGGTTCAGGAACTGGCGTATCAACCAGCGTTGAAGGCGATTAAAGCAGGTGATTTCAATAAAGCCCGCTCACTTCTTCAACAATCCGATCCGGCTGAGACAATTCGCCAATTCTCACGTTTGTCTCAAATAGACGGCGGTAACCGGAGTGAAGAAGCGATGGTGCTTTCACTGGGCACCCGCTGGATAACGGATTATCTGGCGGCGCGCCAGGCCGCCGGACTTGAGGCTGTGCGTATTAATTACGGTCACACTTCTTTTGAGCCGTTAGCTCAAAGTCCCGGTTCTTATACGTTCCATGTTGATAGTGATGGTGAGTATTGGTCTGTTCGTGGAGAAACAAAGTTGCCTGTAACGATGCATAGTAAAGATATGTCTGTTCATTTGCAGGATACAATTTCTGAGTCGATTGAGGAGATCGCACGAACCGGAATCGTTGTTGATTCTCTAACAACGCTGACTATTTCTCCGATAGTAAATCTGCACAAACAGTTAGCCCCCGGCGATTACAACCTGACAATATACGCCGGTGCGGCGCCTGGCGAAGAACAATGCATAGCCCGGTTTCAGACAGAACAATTCTCGTCGGTTAAGGTTCCGGTAAATCCAACTAAGGGTCGATCCGGCAGCAATCATGTTCAAGGTAAAGCCTATGTTCTGAAAAACAGCAAGCAATCCGATGTAACTGTGCGGGTTATTGAAAAAGAGATACATCTTGCGAAACCCGCTTTGCCTCATTTGTGTATAATGCCTGAAGAAGGGACTGTAGTGGTCTATGGTTTAAGCCTGAAAGCGACAAGTGCGAAATAATTGTGCGACGAATAAAACAAGTTTAAACAAATTACTGAACTCGCTTTTGCCGGGGATTTTTGTTGATAGATTGTTCATATCCGACTAAAATCCCTTCAGAGTTTTAGTATAGGTGCTTATCTAACATATTGGAGGTTGTAATGCACATTGTTACCAGAAATAGCGTGATTGTCATCTTGATCGTATTATCATGTATATTAGTAAGCTCAATAGCCGCTAATAACCAGGTTGGGGCAAAAGAAACCATATCAAAAATATCTATTTCGCCGATTACCATTAAGGAGGGGAATTTCGTCACCTTTATGAATCGTCAACATCCCAATAATCGCATCGGCTACCGCATCTTCGAGCACACTCCTATTGTCTATGGCGAAGTGCCTAAAAACATTCAGGAAGCCGGTATCGATTTGGCCCAAATAACCAAACTTGAAAAGGGATTTCTCAAACGTCCGGGTGTAATAACCATAAAACATCGCATCAAAAGCAAACACTGGATTCGGCAGGACTGGATATTTTATATGGTACCGGTGCATAACGGTGTTGATATGCTCCTGACGGTAGAAACGCACGATGAAGGATTGCCTTCATACTATGGCGTCCAACAATGTTTCCGTATGAGTGGTGAGAAAAATTCACACTGGCGGCACAAGATAGCCAAGACACCGGCATTCAGTGAGTACGACCTGTGGGCCAGGGAGAAAGATCAACCTGAAAAAACCAGCCTTACCTACGTCCTGCGTCAAGGCCGGTGGCAGATACTCCCGGCAACCACAGAGACAGTGGGCGCTCGCACACCTCTGGGCCTGCTCATCGATACTAAAAGAACAGGGGGCAAGCCGATGAACAAGGTCGGACCGTATAAGGCAAAAATGCTGGAACCGGTTGATTGCGGGCTTATTACTCGTACTAACCAAGAGAGAACCTGGATTAGTGGGCTATTCTGGGAACTCACCTCACACCTGACCAATCACCATCCCGCCGACTGTTTGCATGCCATTGTGAACATAGGCGGCATCCCACCCCATGCAAAACGTGCCTTTCGCGGGAAAGTGTACTGGTTCAAGGGTACAAAGAATGATTTAGAAAAAGGCTATAAATATGACTTTCCGAAATAGCAGGGAACAAACCATGTGTCGATTCTCATCTCGCTGTCTTCTTCTGATTGCGGCTGCGGCAGTCGTCTTGATCACAGCCGGTGTCTCGCGGTTGTCGGCAGACGACAAGAACGCCGATCGCATTCAGCCCTATGCGAAAAATCCGCGTTACTGGCAATACGAACGCAAGCCCGTGATGTTGCTCGGCGGCAACAAATGGGATGCGCCGTTCTTCGTCCAGGACCAGAAGTCCGTCTATGACGACTTGCGGGCAGCAGGAGGAAATTACCTGCGATATATCCTGAAACAACGTCAGGGTGACAGCAGTAATGTAACAAAGCTGGTCAGAATCTTCCCGTTCAGGAAACTGCGTAATGGGAAGTACGACCTGAATCAATGGAGCGACGATTACTGGAACCGCTTCAGCAACGGCTTGCGGATGTGCCAAGACCGGGAGATCATCGCGCAAATCACGCTGTGGGACCACTTCGACTTCTACAGGGAGGAATGGGAGATCAGCCCCTGGAACCCGAAGAACAACGTGAACTACACCCGCAGCGAATCCGGCTTGTCCAACTCGTATCCAACACACCCTGCAAGAAATACCAACCCGTTCATGAAGACCGTTCCCACAATGCAGAACAACACCGTGGTTCTGGCCTTCCAGAAGAAGCTGATCGGCAAGATGATCTCGATCGCGCTGAACCACAACAATGTCCTGTACAATATGGCTAACGAGGGCAATCTCGGCCAAAAGAAATGGGATCAATGGTGGTGCGATTTCATCAGGAGCGAGGCTTCAGCCGCCGGAAAGACCATCTACACAACAACAATGTTCGACGGACAAAACTGGAGTTCCGTGGTCAACAACCCCAGCACCTACACGTACGTGGAAGGCAGCAAAGTCGGGTCGCGATGGACCGAGAGGGGCCAAACTCAGTATGACGTGGCCGTTGGCCTGATAAACGGCACCAACGCGAAGCAGGTCCGTCCCGTCAATGCGGTGAAAATCCGGACACAGAAAATAGAGAAGCATGCCCAGGAACGCTTGTGGCGGCCATTCATGGCCGGATTTGCCGCCCTGAGCCATCACCGGACGGGTGGCACTTACACCGCAGGTGGTTCCGATTCCTCCGACGACAACCACGCAAGCAACACCTACCTTCGTGGTGGACTCGGTTTTGAGCAGGACGCGCAAAACAACGTCAAGGCGATGCGGGCCTTCACCGACGTTGTCGTGCCGTGGGAAACCTCGCCTCGGCAGGATCTCCTGACGAATCGTGCCCGTGACGAAGCCTATCTGCGGGCAAAGGTCGGTGAAGTCTATGGCTTATACTTTGTAGATACCGGTTCGGTCGGACTGAAACTTGGCGGCGTGTCCGGCACGTTTCGGTTGCGTTGGATTGACATTGCCAAGGGCGGTTATACCGGCACGGAGCAGACGTTGACCGCGGGCAGCACTGTTACCATCACCACACCCGGCAGTACCACCGGCGGCTGGGCGGCAGTGATTGCCAAGACGGCAGGCCCGCGCGTTGCCACGTCGCCAAACAAACAGCTTCTTCCTCATTAGAACAGGAGTTTGCAAAAGTCGGTAACATTTTAGCCATCTGCGGTAATTGAGAAAAATCGCGCAAAAGCACCTCTCTGAAATACAGAAAGGTGCCACCCAAGAGGTTTTAATCATAAGCCGGCAGCTTGTGCTACATTTGGCTAAAATGTTGCCAAAAGTCTTGTTAGAAAGGATAATATTATGTCTAATTCCTCTCGTATCAAGTGTTGGTTTCGGTTCGTTACTGTGATCGGTATCGTTCTCTCTCATGCCGCGCTATCGGCAGCCGACGACAAGAACGCGGATCGCATAAAGCCGTATGCGGAGAACCCGCATTACTGGCAATACAAAGGTAAGCCTGTGCTGCTGCTTGGCGGCAGCAAGACGGACCATATTTTTTTGCTCGATGACCTCAAAGCGCATCTCGACGAGATACAGGCGATCGGGGCCAACTACGTACGCAATACGATGAGCCAGCGCGAGGGCAAGGATCTCAAGCCGTATAAGCTGCTGCCGGATGGAAAGTTCGACCTAAATCAGTGGAACCAGGAATACTGGCAGCGCTTCCAGAACATGCTGAAGTGGACCGCCGAGCGTAAGATTTTTGTTCAGATCGAGGTCTGGGACCGTTTCGACCATTCGACACAGTTCTGGGAAACCAGCCCCTGGAATCCGAAGAACAATGTGAACTACACCTACAAGCAAACAGGCTTTGCTTCCAAGTACCCCCAGCATTCAGGCCAAGACTTGCAGCCGTTCTTTCACTCGATCGAGGGCATGCCGCGGTATAGCAGGAAGCTCGATCTCATTCGGAGGCGCCAAGAGGCATTCGTCGCCAAGATGCTGTCCTACAGCCTGGACTACGGGCATGTCCTCTACTGCATGGACAACGAAACGTCCACCCCGGCGGAATGGGGGAAGTACTGGATTAAGTTCATCAAGGCCAAGGCCGCCGAAAAGGGCGTGACGGTCTGCACGACTGATATGTTCGACGATGCGTTCGACGCCGACAAATCAAAACATACTCCGATCATCTTCAACGACGCCGAGCACTATATGTTTGCCGACATCTCGCAGGTGAACAGCCGGAGCTACGATGAGGCGCACTGGGAAGGGCTGCAGTGGCTTTTGCGGCAGATCAACACGCATCCGCGTCCCAGCAATCATACGAAGATATACGGGAGCGGGTACATGAGCTTTGGGACGGGCGGGCCTGAGGATGGTGTTGAGCGATTCTGGCGAAATATCCTCGGCGGCTCGGCGAGCGCCCGGTTCCACCGTCCGGACGCCGGCAACGGGTTCAACGACTTCGCCAAAGGGAGCATCAAGGCAGCGCGCATTCTGGAGAGCCTGATCAAGTTCTGGGATATCACGCCGCAGATGGGTCTGCTTTCGCAGCGCGAGAGCAATGAGGCCTACCTGGCAGCGAAACCCGGAAAGTACTACGCGCTCTATTTCACGAATGGCGGTTCCGTCGGGCTCGATCTGTCCGGCGCAACAGGCTCTTTCGATATAACATGGATTAGTGTCTCCATGGGCGTACGCACTCGGACATCGGCCGCTGGGGGCTTTCGCCGAATGGCGAAGACCATCCGGGGCGGCGGTGTGGTAACGATCTCCGCGCCGTACAAGGGCGGCTGGGTTGCGGCCATCACAAAATAGCAACTTATGCTTGCGCAAGCGGACTTGCGACGAGCGTCTGGACCGTCAAGAACCGCCGCTCAAACAAGGAGCAGTGCATACTGTAATGAAAAGTGGAAAAATTGGTCGGCGGAACTTCCTGAAGCGATGCGGCAGTGTCGCGGCGGGCGGGTTGATTCTGGCAAATCCGGCACTGGAAACTCCGGCTGAGCAACAGAGCAATCAACCGAAACGACCTAACATCCTGTGGCTAATCACCGAGGATCAGTCGGTTGACTGGGGCTGTTACGGAGTACGTGCGGTCGCAACGGGGAACATCGACCAATTCCGCAGTGAAGGGGTGCTATACAGCAACGCGTTCTGCACGTCTCCGGTGTGTTCGCCGAGCCGATCCTGTTTCAACACGGGTGTGTATCAAACATCGTTTGGCGGACAGCATCACCGAAGTCATCGTCGCGGGTATCCGGACTATCCCTATTTGTTACCCGATCCGATACAACATGTCTGCACGTACTTTCGCGATGCGGGCTATTTCACATGCAACTGTAGCGAAAAGTGGACCCAACAAGGCAAAGAAGATTACAACTTCACGATATCAAGTCCGTGGGACGGCTGGAACTGGAACCAGCGTGCTTCGGGTCAGCCGTTTTTCGCGCAGGTCAATATCCGCAACCTGGACCATGAAGGCGGGTACGGAAGCGTTGACCCAAAGACGGTAGTTGTGCCGCCGTATCATCCGGACGATCCTCTGACACGGGCCGTGTGGGCGCACTATCACAGACGAACCCAGCACTACGACCGGAAAGTGGGAGAGGTTCTGCAACAGCTGAAAAACGACGGGCTGGAGGAAAACACCGTGGTGTTCCTGATAGGCGATAACGGTCGGCAGGTACAGCGGGGGATGCAGTTTCTGTATGACGGAGGTATCCATGTTCCGCTGATTGTACGGTGGCCAGGCGTTCTGCCGGAGGGGACGAAGTCGGACGGTCTGGTCAGTCTTGTCGATCTGGCTCCAACAAGTCTGGCGATTGCGGGAATCGAGCCGCCGGCGCACATGCAGGGATATGTCTTTTTGGGGCCGGGCGTCCGGAAACGCAGGTATGTCTATGCTGCACGGGACCGGATGGATGAGACGATGGACCGGATCAGATGTGTACGCTCAGATCGGTACAAATATATTCGCAACTATACCGTGTGGGGCGAGCCAAAACGGCGTCCGTACACAAGGTGGGGGCCGTACCGCAAGGTGGATCGACAGTCGAACCTGTACAAGATGCACTCCTATCCGATTCTCTCCCTGCTGCACGTGATGCATAGCCGCGGGAAACTGAACGCGGTGCAGGAATTGTTTATGGCGGACGAGAAGCCGCCGGAGGAATTTTATGATGTAACGGCCGATCCGCATGAGATAAACAACCTGTCGTCTTCGCCGGAACACGATAGCGTCAAGCAGGCAATGAGCAAGGCACTCGATGACTGGATGGAAACAACGGGAGAGAGCGGGCAAACGACAGAAGATCGAACAATCGCCGATCAGTGGTATAAGAACAAGCTGCGCCCCTACTACATCAAGGTAACGAAGAAGAGGCGGGGGATGAATGTGGATTCTACGGCGGAGGAGTATCTGGATTATTGGCGCTGCCATCCGTCCGATTCGCTCCAAAATGCAGGTGAACTCAAGCGTTATGTGAGGGAGTGATATATGAAACTAATGGAAGACGTGTTTCTGACTGATTCAACAGAAATTCGGACAACACCGGAGAAGATATTTGAGTTCCTCCACAATCTTGTTGATGACGAAAGCTATCGCGCACTATCGACTTGCCATACTGCCCAGACTGTTGGCCAAGAAGAAGGTTGAGCAAGGTCTTTCAAGTGTCAGAAAGCACATGAAAGAAGAAGGAGAAAACCTGAAGAAGATACTCGAAACCGATGCCACCCTGAACTTATAATTTAAGGCGTAACAAAATATTAGAATGGAATCAATTGTGAGTTGACATTCAAGTCAATTTATTATAGATTTGTCCTGATCAGTCAGAAAATGAATACATAAACAAACGGTGCGATGTATCGCACCCTACTTAACTGTATTAGCTCCCCAGCTTTTGGGACGATATACTTTTTTTCAATCGTCCCTATGGGACTAAAATACACAGGAGTACCGGTTACCCAGCGATAAACCACTGGGCTATTATCATTTGTCCCTACAGGACTTAAGAAAACCATGTGGCCATAAGCCAACCCTGGGGCTGAAAAACAGCCATGCTTAAACATGCCACCCATTCGATATACCCATATACTTAATATTTGAGTGTCTTATATGCAAATCAAGCTACTGTGTATTGGTGATATAGTCGGTCGGCCGGGCAGGCAGATACTTTCCGAGCAACTGTCCCACCTGGTCAGGGAACACGAGATCGATTGTGTCATCGCTAACGCGGAAAATGCCGCGGGCGGATCGGGACTGACAGCACAAATTTACGATAAACTGCTCAAGTACGGCGTACACCTTATTACGTTAGGCGATCATATCTATCGAAAAAGGGAGATAGTCGAAACATTGCAGAACTCCGACCGGATAGTGCGGCCGGTGAACCTCTCGCCTCAGGCGGCAGGCAAAGAATGGGCGGTCTATACCACCGCTAAAGGTCCGCAGGTAGCGGTTATTTCAGTGCTTGGGCGATTGTTTATGTCCATGCCCTCTGATAATCCCTTTCATGCGGTCGATCGGGTACTAAGTAAGATTCCGGCCGATATAAAGATTCGGGTAGTAGATATGCATGCCGAGGCCACCAGCGAAAAAATAGCGATGGGATGGCATCTCAACGGCCGGGCCAGTCTGATCTGCGGTACACATACGCACGTAACAACCGCCGACGAAACAATCCTCGATAAGGGCACGGCGTATATCACCGACCTGGGTATGAGCGGCGCGCACGAATCGGTGCTCGGTCGCAATGTAGATCCCGTATTAAAAAGCCTCGTTACTCAAATGCCCTGCCCCTATAGTCTGGCTACGGGCGACGTGCGAATAAACGGCGTTATTGTTACAGTCGAGTCCAGCGGCGAAAACACCGGGCGGGCAATCGACATCCGGCGAATCCGCGTTAATAGTGATTCGGCACAAGGCGCCCCCTACGACAGCGACGACGGCAAGCCGAATTATAATAACGCAACGTTGTGAACTTTCCGTGGAGAAGCGATTTGTGACACCCTGTCATTACAGCAGTTACAAGCCTTTTCAGCCTGTGTTGTTCTCACTATGTTTTGGTTTTGAACGGGTTTCGTCCCACCTTCCGGCGAGCAAGGGCAACGGCCCCCAATACGACCGCGTCGTCTCCCAACGTCGAAAGCAATACCCTGCCTCCCTCCCTGGCGCCGGGTAACTTATCCGAGGCAACAATTTTCTCAACTATCGGCAAAATAAAATCGCTACAGGCCTCCATCACCCCACCACCCAACACAATTACCTCCGGATCCAACAGGTGCCGTACTGTTATACAGCCATACCCAAGAACTTCCGCGGACCGCCGAACAACTTCTGTTACTATTTCATCCTCGCGGTCCAGGGCCGCCTTAAGGGCGCCGCTGCGAATCCGGCTCAGATCACCATCTAATATTTCAGTGAGAACCGTCTGCCTGCCTTTGGCGACCTGCTCCCGGATGTCGCGCTCGATTGCCAAACGGCCGGCCATCGCTTCGTAACAACCCTGATTTCCACAGCCGCACAGCGGACCGCCGATCTGCATAATCATATGGCCGATTTCCATAGCCGATTCCCGCGCTCCCTGCCAAATATTTCCCTTCTGGACAAACCCTCCTCCGATTCCCGTGCCGACGAGGATCCCCACTGCGCTTTGGGCATTACGGGCAGCACCCAGCCATGCCTCGCCCAGGGTACCGAGATTGCAGTCATTACCCAACACAACCTGAACGGGAAACCTGGCTTCAAAATATTTAACAACCTTCGCGCCCGATAAATTCATATTGGGCGTAACAATCACCTTACCTTTTTCCGGATCGACCACCCCCGGAACAGCAATTCCGATGGCCGACAAGCCGCTCGCTTCAACTTTTTCTTTTTTCAGCACTTTTCGTACAGCTTTTTCAATTGTAGCGAGAATCAACTCCGGATCGGCAGGGCGGGGCGTTTGGCACCGTCGGCTTGCGATAATCGTTCCATCTTCCCTTATCAGAGAAGCCTGTATCTTGGTGCCGCCCACATCCACCCCGACATACAACTGTTCATTAAGGTTTTGTTTGACCATCCCTGGTGCTCCTTCCTAATCATTTCATTATAATCCAGCGCAGGCAAAACCAGAAAGGTTCAGCCGTCAAAATACAAAAATACCAAGTAGAACCGGAATTTAACCCTAAGTATATCCTCTGTCAAGTGTTCCGATAATTTTATTTGGCCAACAGGAGATAAATCATATATAATGTTTAGAGATTATAACAAAACGTAGAATATAACTATATGAAAAATACAAAAATCAACCCTGCCTCTGAAAGAATTTTTAATATGTTCACCCTCATTAACAAACGTCGCCTTTTTATTTCCCTGATCAGCATTTTAATCCTTGCTGTTGTTACGGCAGTTCTAACAGGGTTCCAAAGCCGTAAGGTGTATTCTGAACCCTGGCCCATGTGGCGTTACGATGCTCAACGCAGCGCTTCGGCTGGCGAGGCCCTGCCGGAGAAGCTCTATTTGCAATGGGTTCGGCAACTCGCTCCGCCAAAGCCCGCCTGGCCGCCGGATCAATACAAATTGCAGTTCGACCGTTCCTATGAACCGGTGGTTATGGATAGTCTGATCTATGTCGGCTCGATGGTCAGCGATTCCGTGACGGCCTATCATATCGAAACAGGTAAAGAATCATGGCGATTCTATACGGATGGTCCCGTTCGCTTCGCCCCGGTTGCATGGCAGGGAAAACTTTATGTCGTCTGCGATGACGGTTATCTCTATTGTCTGAACTGTCAAACCGGCAAGCTGCTCTGGAAATTCCGCGGCGGCCCCTCCGACCGCAAAATACTCGGCAACGAACGTCTGATTTCCACCTGGCCCGCTCGCGGCGGGGCGGTCATATACGACGGTAAAATCTACTTTACCGCCGGCATCTGGCCATTCATGGGCATTTTCATCCACTGTCTGGATGCCGAGACCGGCGAGGTTGTCTGGACCAACAGCGGCAGCGGCTCGATTTATATCAAACAGCAGCATAACAGTCCCGCCTTTGCCGGCGTAGCACCACAGGGGTATCTCGCCGCTACCGAAGACAAACTCCTTATCAGCAGCCGAACCGTACCGGCCTGCTATGATCGCAAAACCGGGGAACTCGAATATTATCATCTCGCTGCAAGTAATTACGGAAGTTATATTGGTGGTTATGATGTAGCCGTCTGGAAAGACTGGTTTTTTAATAATGAAATTGTTTATCGCCTTTCCAACGGCCGGGGTGTCGCGCGGACGAAAGCGGAAATTTTCTCGGATAAAGCGGTCATTGCCTTCGACAAAAAAGGCGCACTCATGGCCTACACCCTCCAGGCGGCTAAGCCAGATACGGACAAGCCAAAGGCCAATAAATCTAAAGCAGGCAAGTCTAAATCGGATAAGCTTAAGGCGAAGGGATTATGGAAATCACCGATGAACGCCTCTTTTGATAAAATTCATTTTCAGGCCGGGCCGCGTGTCTATGCCAGCGGCAAAGATGGTCTGATTGCGGCTATTAACCTGCCGGGGCCGGATGGTGCGGCTGAGATTTCCTGGCAAAGTAACGTACCTGGGCATGTATGGAGTATGCTCGCTGCCTATGGTAAACTGTTTGTTGTTACAATTGAGGGCGAGATATACTGCTTCGGCGGCAAAAAAACCAAACAGAAAATTCACGAACTGAAGAACCAGCCGCTTAAAACCGCTTCCCGGTCGTACCAGGAAAAGATAAAACGGATTTCAGCCCTGGCCGGCAACCCTGAGGGCTACTGCCTGTTCCTGGGACTGGATAATGGCAATTTACTTTTGGAATTGTTACGGCAGACCAAACTGAATATTATCGCTCTCGATAACGACGTCCAAAAAGTAACCCGGATGCGCCGTCAACTCGACGAGGCCGGCCTATACGGCGAGCGTGTTGCCGTCCACGTCGGGGATGTATATTCAGCGGAACTACCGCCCTATTTTGCCGAACTGATCATTGTCGAAGACCTCGCGGCGGCCGGGTTCCAAAAAAATGGAATGTTCGTCAATCGCATCTTTCATTGTCTGCGTCCTTTCGGCGGTACCGCCTGTTTCTCAGCCGATCCGGAACAACAATCAGCCCTCATCAGGCAGGTGGAAAACGCTCGCCTGGAAAACGGAAAGGTAACCGCCGCGGGTGAGTTTATCACCTTGAAGCGAGCGGGTTCTCTACCAGGCTCCGACGACTGGACCCATCAATACGGCGACGTGGCCAATAGTGTCAATTCCAAAGACAAACGAGTCAAGGCGCCGCTGGGCCTGTTATGGTTTGGGGACCGTTCCGAATTTACGGATGTGCTGCCCCGCCACGGCCACGGCCCACCGGAACAGGTTATTGGAGGACGACTCTTCATCGAAGGCATTGACTCCATCAGTGCCCGCGATGTATATACCGGCCGTATTCTGTGGAAAAGGACGCTGAAAAACCTCGGTACTTTCGGCGTATATTACGACGATTCTTATGTCGCCGATCCGCTGGACAAAACATATAACCAACTTCATGTTCCCGGAGCCAATTCGCGGGGCACTAATTTTGTCGCTACCCTCGACAAAGTGTATGTAGTGGAAGGTGGAAGCTGCCGGGTTCTGGACGCCGCCGGCGGCAATGATCTGATGGTTATCTCACCGCCGGACAGCGGCGA
>Ga0255424_1127_pt1 | contig 17427 bp, 15 predicted proteins | sample ANMaggSeSYBR02F3_FD_182670 | JGI IMG/M metagenome (GOLD analysis project Ga0255424, IMG submission 182670) | Sediment cell enrichment communities from methane seep in Santa Monica Basin, California, United Staets - ANME aggregate JGI... | ecosystem: Environmental > Aquatic > Marine > Cold seeps >... | reverse complement strand
GTCCAGCGATCGCTCCCTCAACACATAAAAATCTTGTTTTATCGATGTTTCCTTAAATGTTTGCGCTCAGTTTCCATGATTTTGCTTAGAATAAGATCTTTCAGTGATAGCTTTTCAGGTACTTCTTATGTTTACCAGTATCATACTTTATGCAAGGCAATATGTTCGATATTTTAGTTGCTTCAGATTCAAAGTTTATGATTTTACTCATGAACTAAGAAAAGACATTGAAAATTTTTAATTCAGAAGGTTTTCATAAAAATCATTGCCCTTATCATCTATTATTATAAACGCAGGAAAATTCCTGACGGTAATCAAAAAAACAGCCTCCATGCCCAGCTCAGGATACTCAATGGTTTCAATATCAGTTATACACTCTTTGCCCAGCCTGGCTGCAGTTCCACCAATACAGCCAAGGTAAAATCCTCCGTGTTTTTTACAGGATTCCGTCACAATTCCGGAACGGTTTCCTTTTGCCAGCATAATCAAAGAACCCCCATGCTCCTGAAAAAGCGGCACATAGGAATCCATACGCCCCGATGTAGTAGGCCCAAAGGAACCGGAAGGATAGCCTTCAGGAGTCTTTGCCGGACCTGCATAATAAACAATATGTTTCTTGAAATATTCAGGAAGGCCCTGACCTGTTTCAATTTGTTCCTTGATTTTTGCATGGGCTATATCCCTTGCAACAACAAGCTTACCTGTAAGCAAAAGACGCGTTGAAACAGGATATCCGTTTAAAATGCCGCATATCTCATCCATTGATTTATTCAAATCAATATTAACCGCATTATGGTCTGTGCAGGTGGGCTTCGGCAAATATCTTTCCGGATCAGTCTCAAGTCTTTCCAGAAAAATTCCTCCTTTTGTAATTTTCGCCTTAACGTTTCTGTCAGCGCTGCAGCTAACGCCGAGACCAATCGGGCAGGATGCTCCGTGACGCGGAAGGCGTATCACCCTTATGTCATGACAAAAATATTTACCTCCGAATTGTGCGCCTATTCCAAGTTTTCGTGATATGCCAAGCAACTCAGCTTCAAGTTCATGATCTCTGAATGCCCGCCCAAATTCGTTCCCTGTGCAAGGAAGACTGTCAAGATATCCTGCTGAAGCAAGTTTCACTGTCTTCAGGTTCGCTTCAGCAGAAGTTCCCCCCACTACAAAAACAAGATGATAAGGCGGACATGCTGAAGTGCCCACCGACTTTATTTTGCTTTTCATAAAGGTTATAAGCTCACCCTGTTTCAAAACAGCTTTTGTTTCCTGGTAAAGATAAGTCTTATTGGCGGAGCCTCCTCCTTTTGCAATAAAAAGAAAATCATATTCATCTCCCTGTGTTGCATACAGTTCAATCTGGGCGGGAAGATTGCAACCTGTATTTTTTTCATCATACATTGTTAAGGGAGCTAATTGTGAATAACGAAGATTGTTTTTTGTATAAGCATTAAAAACACCCCTTGACAAAGACTCTTCATCGGAAAAGTTTGTCCAGACCTGCTGCCCCTTTTTACCTGTTATAATAGCTGTTCCTGTGTCCTGGCACATGGGGAATACGCCTTCGGCAGAGATAACCGCATTTTTCAGCATTTCAACCGCAACATATCTGTCATTATCAGAACTCTCAGGGTCATCAACAATATTTGCCAGTAATTTAAGCTGTGACGGCCTCAGCAGAAAGGATATATCTCTAAACGCCTGCTCGGCAAGAAGAGTAAGCCCCTCTGGGTCAATTTTTACTATATCCAATCCTTCAAAGGATTTTGTGACAACATGCTCCTGAGTTAACAGGCGATATTCTGTATAATCATCTCCAACAGGAAACATATCCTGATATGAAAATTCTGCCATTAAAAGACCTTTTTTAATAATACGTAACCGTTCACGGAACATTAAAATTGGAAATTGGAAATTTGGCCTTCATGCTTTTGCACTGTTCTTCCCAATTTCCAATTTCTATTTTATCTCTCCCAAATTTCTACTTTCCAATTTCAAGTTTTAAGCCGTGAACGGCTACCTTATTGTTTACAATTTTCAGTGAAACTCTGTGTCGTTCTGTGGTAAAGGGCTCGGTCAAAAATAACTTGACATTTTTGCATCCCAACTTCACCATATCTTTAACCGATCTTCATTCGCAAAAGTCCTCGAAATAGCTCGCTATTCCTGCGGTTTTGTTCAATCAGATTGATTAAATCTACGGCAAATTTGGGCGCAAATTCTACCAAGTAATTTTTGACCGAGCCCTAACTCATACAATTAATGATTCTTCAATCTCGTCAAGAAATCTGCTTCGGAGGTTTGATTGTCCCTTTCGGTAGCTGGCATGACTTAAAAACAAATAGTGCTCCGCTCTTGTCATCGCTACGTACATAAGGCGGCGCTCCTCGTAAAGACCCATTTCTGTGTCCATGGCTTTCCAGTGAGGGAAAAGCTGTTCTTCACATGCAACCACAAAAACCACCCTGTATTCCAGCCCCTTGGAAGCATGTATAGTTGACATAATTACTCCGCTTTTTTTATCTTCTTCTTCATCTTCTTTGTCCTCCTTAATTAGAGCGGCTTCTTCAAGATATTCTACAATTGTATCTTTCAGTGAAGCTGAATAAATAAGCTGGTCAATATTCTCCTCTCTTGAGGTATAATCCATGGAATTGGCTTTGGAATAATGCTTAATATAATCCATATAGTTAACTTTTGACAATATCGCGTTGATTGCAGCATCAGGTTTCATGTCCTTAATATCATCAAGCAACCTGATTACCTCACTGAGAGAATTATATATTTGGGGAGCCATAAGCTTTTCTCTAAGAGCATTGCGCGCTGCATCCTGAAGGCTCATTTCCCCTGTTTTTATCTGAGCGATCTTATTGATAGCGGCCGGGCCGATCCCACGTTTGGGAATATTTACAATCCGCTCAAAGGATGCATCATCTTTTTCAAAAACCGCTGCAGCAAGATAACAGTTTATATCCATAATCTCTTTACGTTCAAAAAATCCCTTTCCACCTAACATTTGGTAGGGAATTCCAAAAGATCTGAATGCCTTCTCAAAGGAAAGAGAGCAAAATTTAGTCCGATATAAAACAGCCATTTTACTATAGGCAAGACCCATTTCGCGAAGCGATTTGATCTTTCCGGCAACCCAATCAGCCTCTTCTTTTTCATTGAAAAAATCATAAAGCTCAACCAGTCCCCCGTGCTTGTCGGAAAAGCACTTTTTTTCCATTTTGCAGTCGTTATGCCCGATCAGATCATTTGCCGTCCGAACAATCTCATCCGCAGAACGATAGTTCTGTTCCAGCCTGAAAACCCGTGCCTCTTTGTACTTTTCAGGAAACGACAGGAAATGATTCATATTGCTTCCTCTGAATGAATAAATAGCCTGCCAGTCATCACCTACACAAAAGAGGTTGCCGTTTCGAAGCAACAGCCCTGTGAGATCCTCCTGAAGATTATTGCTGTCCTGATATTCATCCACAAGAATAAACTGGAAAATTTTTCTGTACTGCTTGCGCACATTTTTGTGATCCCGAAGCAAATTGCGTGTCAAAAGCAAAATATTATCAAAATCAACCGCATTATTTGATTTCAGTTCCTTTTCGTAAAGATTAAAAACATCAAGCAATCTGATACGGAAAGCGTAAAGCTTATTGTCAAGATAATCAAAAGGATTGCCGGAGTTTTTTGCTCTGGAAAGCTGAGATAGAACAGGTTGGACATACTTTTTGTCAAAATTCAACTTCCCGACAATAATATCCTTGAGTATCTTTTGCTGCTGGTATCCTGCGTAGATCTCTAGAGGAGTGTTATATCCAAGCAGAGAGCAATGTTTTTTCAAGATTTTAAAACATGCGGAATGAAATGTTCTAACCCAGGGGAAACGGTTTGACGGGATTTTTGTCATACGAACAAGACGGCTTTTCATCTCACCGGCAGCCTTATTAGTAAATGTAATTGCAAGAATGCGCTCAGGCTCATAGCCGTTTGACATAAGATGAACAATTTTAGCAGTCAACGTACGTGTTTTCCCTGAGCCGGCGCCGGCTACAACCAGAGCAGGAGTCCCGATATATTCTACAGCATCTCTTTGTTGATCTGACAGTTGCATAATTTTCCTATTGGGTATTTTATTTTGAGAATGCTATGATGGTAATTTCTAATGAGGAAGTTATTTCTGTTCGTGTCCTTAGGGTTCGCTAAAGTAGCGCCAGATGAATTTTTGTGGCTTTTTCGATCTTGCTCATCTCTTTCTTTCCTATTGTCCCGATTAATTTCACGATCCTGCTTTTGTCGAGAGTGCGGATTTGGTCTGTCTTAACCTTTGAGGCCTTTGGAAGTTTTCCGGTTCCTTTGGGTAAAAGTACCTCAAAAGGATAGATATTTTGGAGATTCTTAGAAGTAACGGGCAAGATGGTTACCGTTGCAGAAAATTCGTTGTTTTTGTTATTGGATACAATAACGACCGGGCGGGTCTTTGAAATCTCTTTTCCCACAACAGGATCCAGAGCGACAAGATATATTTGCCCCCTCTTAATATTCATCCCATCCCTCCAGATCACCGGGCTCAAATTCCTTTGTTATAGCAAGGCTCTCTGCTTTCCTGGCCTTATAGCCTTTTTCCAGGAGCCTCTGCATTTGCTCATTTTGAATTTTTTCAATCCGTTGTCTCAAGGTTTCAGTAATGAAACCACTCTTTTTTCTGGGGCCCACTAATTCGTTCAACTGGTGAGACAGATCTGCCGGGAGGGTGATGTTTAACCGAACCATATCCATAATACACCTCCATAAGAACATTATTACGAACATTCATAATACATATTATAAGGAGCCGTCAAGAGAAAAAACACAAGGAACCGTAATGGTTCAGCTAATTTTAGACAGGATTGACATGATGGTTTTTCATCTTGTTATCATAAACATCATAAACATGGTAACATTGATTACGCGTCGACCTTACAGAGCTTTTGTTGAAAAAGGGATACACGAAAGGAAAAAACCGAATCCAGTTAGCGGGGGACAAAGTTCAAAGTTGCTTTTACAAGATTGTCAAAGTTTGCTGTGGCAACGCAGATACAGGTATCAGCAGCCCCATAATATACCTTGATTTCTCCTGTATCTTCTACTACAGCACCGCATGCGAAAACCACGTTGCCGACATCTCCGATTCTTTCGTAATCCTCTCTTGGCGAGAGGACCGGCATGTTGCATCTGGTAACCACTTTGTGGGGCTGTTTAAGGTCCAGCAGAACAGTACCGATTCTGTATATGGGCCCGGATACAGTCATTTTTACACCATGATAGATCTCAAACCATCCATACTCTGTTTTTATCGGCGGTACCGAGGCACCAACACGAAAACTGTCCCACATGCCAGGTCGTGGTGTCATTAAAAGCTCAGATTTCCCCCAGTCAACCAGATTTTTCGAATATGATACCCACATGCTGCCCACGTCTTTACCTGTTGGCCGGTCAAGGCGCACATACTCTCCGTTAATCTTTTCAGGAAAAAGTATCCCGTCCTTGTTGCCGGGTTCCGACACAAGGGCAATACGTTTGTAATGGTGAAAGTCATCAGTTTCAGCCAGAGCAATTCGTGTGCCGTATTTTGAATATGCAGTGTACATGACATAATAGACACCATCGATTGCAGTAATCCGCGGGTCTTCGATACCACGGGTTTCATACCTTGCAAATGGCCCTCTGCGCGCTGGTGTCATGACCGGCTTGTCTTCAACCGTGAAATGCAGCCCGTCTTTGCTGCGGGCAAGGGCAAAAACCGAATGTCCTTGTTGCTCCTCGACTCTCAAAAGATGAAAATATTCGTCCCCTTTTTTTATTACTGCACCATTAAAGACCGTATTACATCTGAACGGAATATCATAGAGGGTAATGATAGGATTATCTTTGAACCTGCTGAGGACTTCTTCTCTATCGGCAAAACATTTAACCATCAGAAACCCCCTTTGCTTTCGGCACACTCTTTCTCGATATCATCAATGGTCGTTGTTCCAAGACATATACAGCTTTTGGCAGCGCCATAGTACAAAAGGAATCTATCCTGTTCCACAAGAGCGCCGCAAGAAAATATCAGGTTTGGAATATTTCCGATCCGCTCGTAATCTTCACGGGGCGAAAGGATAGGAACATTAGTGCGCGCAATGACTTTAGCTGGATCGTCAGGGTCCAAAATCAATGCCCCTATCCTGAAAAGAGGGCCTGAACACGTATTCTTGATACCGTAGTAAATCAGCAGCCACCTGCCGTCTTTGAGCCTGATAGGAGGCACGGCATCGCCAACCCTGTTGGCATCCCAATAGCCCGGCCTGGGCGATATTAACACCTTTGAACCGCCCCAGTATACAAGATCATCAGAATAACTGATCCAGATGCATCCGCCGGACCAGGGCCGCTCGAGTCTTGCGTATCTGCCGCTTATCTTTTCCGAAAAAAGTGCCCCGCCCTTGGTGTCCACAGAGGAGATCATGCCTATCCTGGTAATGCTCTTGAAATCGTCTGTCCTGGCCAGTCCTATCCTGTACCCATAGCCACTCTCCGCAACATACGTAACAAAATAGGTGTCTTCAAGGGGGATGATCCGTGCATCCATGACACTGATCTTTTCATACTTCTTGTATGGTTCGTCTTCCGAAGGTTCCATAAAAGGTTTTTTGTCCACATTAAAACAAAGACCATCTTTGCTTTTCGCAATATACAGGCTCTTTTGGCCGCTCAGATTTTCAATGGTTATGAGTAAAAGGTAGATGCCGCGGAACTTGACAGCGCCTGCATTGCATATATCCGAGGCTGGAAACGGCAGATCCGAGAGGGTAATAATAGGATTGTTCTTCCAGCGACAGATAATATCAGGTTGTTTTTTTTGAGGCATTATTTATTCCTTTAAAAGGGCTGAAAGTATCTGCTCAACAGAAGAAACAGCCAGACAGGTTGTTTCATCGCAAGATCCGTAATACATGAAAAGCTGTCCGTTTTTTATGACCATTCCATTCGTAAACACAACATTTCCAAAAAAACCTGTTGTCTCATATTCGTATTCAGGTTCAAGCAAAGGAACCTTTCCACGTTTTACAACCTTCCACGGCCGCTCAACATCCAGCAGCATTGCAAAAAGACTGTACCTGGAATTATCTCCCTTAGCATGGTAGATGCAAAGCCACCCTTTATCTGTTTTTATCGGAGCGCCGCCGCCGCCGATCTTCATGGATTCATAATCCATATCACGGGGACGGGCAATGCATTTGTAATTACCCCAGTGCAGAAGGTCAGGCGACTCAGCATACCAGATTGATGCCTTGCCAAACCCGCTGTTATTGGGCCGGTGCAGGGCATGATATTTATTGTTTATTTTTTCCGGAAATATTGAAACATCCTTGTTTTCCGGGTGGAATATGATGCCTTCCTTTTTATATTCCTTAAAGTCGGTCGTTGTTGCCAGGGCCGTGCACCAACTGTCAGTTGATATGACGGTATAGTTTATGTAATAGGTTCCGTCAATACGTACAATGCGCGCATCTTCCGTGCCGTACTCTTCATCAGAAGAGCAGGGGTAGATAAACGGTGTCGGTTCAACCGTAAAGTTAATGCCGTCAATGCTGCGAGCCAGACGCAGGTGGCTGATGCTGGAAAGATAATCCTTGCCCCTGTACACAACACCGCGTGAATCCTTGAGTGACAGATCAGGATCATCCTCATCAAACTCCATAATCTCAGGAATACCCCGCCCCTGGTAAAATCTGTAGACCGGAACCCTGACCTTACCCGGTTTTGGAATACAACTTTCCGCCACCCGCAAAAGCAGTATGACTTCATCATTAAAAAGCGTCGCGCCTGGATTAAAGGCTCCGACAACACGGTATCCCTCTGCTGAAGGTTTGACATCAGTCGGAGAAATTAAAGGATTCTTTTCAGACCGTTTAAACATGTAATTTTCCCTATTCCCCGGCAAATACATACCGGGTTTTGCATTCCAGTTTAAGGCCAAACTGTTCATAAACATTAAGGGTCTGCCGGGCAACAATGTCCCAGGAGATATTTTCTTTGATATAGGTCAGTCCATTTTGAGAAAACTTTTTATACACCTCCGGATCAGTGAGCAGCGTTACAATCCTGTCAACATATTCGTCATTTGTTTGTGCATAAAATCCTGTTTCTAATCTCTCAAGAATATCGACAAATGCCGGGAGATTAGATGTGACTACAGGTTTGCCAAAGGTCATTGCATGTGCCATTATGCCGCTTTGAGCTCCTTCAGTATAGGGCAAAACCACGATATCGGCAGCGCTTAGAATTGTATCAAATGTTTTTTGGGGAAACTGGCCCCTGAATACTTCTATACGGTCTCTAACAGGTGAGTTATTTATTTTTTCAAAAAGCATTTTGCGGTAGAGGCTGAAATCAAGCACTCTGAGTTTTCCGGACAGCACCAGCCATGCATCCGGGACTTTTTTAACTATCTGCGGGAAAAGTTCCACAATCCTGTCAAAAGACTTGGTTGGTCGAAAATACCCTGCCAGCAGGACTACTTTTCTTCCCTCAAGGTCGAGTTTTTTCTTGGCATCAGGAATCGGGGCCATGTCTCGCGCGCCATGCGGAATAAGAAAAATCTTTGACTGATCCGTATCAAAAACAGTTCGCAATATATCGACGTGTTCTTGTTCATGCACAATAATGCCGTTTAGTTCCCTGCACATGGTTCTTAAGATGAGCTTCTTTCGAAACTCAAATTTTTTCCGAACAGTATGAAAGGTTGCTATAACCGGAGTACCAGTGGATTTAAGGCGGTAAATCAGTTCAAGTACTGCAATGCCGTCTAATTCACCATACAGGCCGAATTCGTGCTGAATATGGACAACATCGGGTGTAACCTTAATAACTGCATTAAAAATCTTGCCGGCAATGCCGTCTTCTTCGGGAGAGTATGAAGGGTAAACATGCCTTCCCTCGGCTCCGTTCTGGCTGATAATATGAATCTCATTGGGCAGCCTCGCCAAGGCTTCAACCAAAAAGCTGGTGTATGTTCCAATGCCGCATTCAATAGGGGGATATGTAGATACAAATGCTATACGCACGCTGCTCTCCTTTCCGCTTTTAACCCACTATTTTCCCTAAATGAGGGCATATGTCAACCTTTCCGCCTGAGGATTAGGCTAAAAATTCTTTATTTTTTCAATTAAATCTCGGAAAGTACCATGTACATATTGCTTGAATTGATCATCATTTAAAGCGGGTAACGAATAGGTAGGTCGCTGGCTGGAAACGAGGAAAACACCCTCTGACATTAAATCCGAGAAATATGCTTCTAAATTTTTTACAAAATTCTTGAACCATTTGGGGTAGGTTACTTTTAAAGATTTAAACCCTTTGATTATCTGCCCCTCAATCTCCGAACTGTTAACCAGAACATCAAAAATATAAAAAAGATCCTTTGCCATTTTTGCCTTTTCTTTTCGCCTGGTGAATACCAGTCCTTTATGCAATATGTATGCTTCCGGCGATGGGACTTTAACTCTTAAATGTTGAGTGTTTCCCTCGGCAGGGAAGTCATCAATCTCAACTTCGATTACATTTTCGATGGCAATTGAAATATACAGCAGAGCTTCAGCATGCAAACCTTTCTGAACTTCGATCACCACATCTTCTTTAGAGCCCTTCTTATCCGTAAGAAATTCAATTTCAACTTCGCAACCATCAATGGCACCTTCATAATGAATTATCGGTGGCGTATGCAAAGTTTTAAAAACTGACTTTAAGCCTGCATCCATAAGTAATTGATCTAATGTTTTTGATCCAATAACAGGAAGTTTATCTTTTACCATCAAGTCAATGTCCAGCGTTCTGATGGAGTCTTTCGATTTGTCACCTAAAAGATAGTGGTAGTAAATGAGAGGAACCCAGCCACCGCCGATAACAATTTCCGGCAAATAATCTCTAATGCTACATAAGACCTTCAGAAAGCCGGCTTTAAAATTTTCGGGCATAAAAGCTTCACCTTTCAAAGAGCTGTTTCAGGCGTTTTTCATATATGTGTTCAGCCTGTTCTAAACCACGAATAGGATAGTTATAAAGGTCAAGGAAAAGCTGAATGTCTGAAACAACCCAAGATTCTTTTACTTTTTGCTTTTTATAAAAAACTGAATGCTTGTAATAAGGAATTAAGAAAATAACATTTTCTCCTTGCTGGACTTTGCTTAGTTTCAACTTTTCCTTGAAAAACTCGATACTCTCCAAGTCTTGTATATAAACATGAATCTCATTAAACACAGCATATGGTGAAATGATATTAGCACCGGCATGAAGACTAAATGCGTGATTAATTTTGTTTGGAACATTCAGGCTGCGTATTTTTTTTATTATCTCGTTCGGGTCTTTTGCCAGACAGAAATATTTAGCTTCTTGATTTTTTTTGTAATTATATTCACGAGTCCAGTCTTCCAAAATATATTTTGGATCTTTTACTCTGATTTTCGAATTCAGCCGCAGAGCATAATTCCTGCTTTCTAGTTCCCGTGCCATTCTTGATACAAAACCAGGATCGAGTTTTACTGATTGGGCAAGTTCCCGAACACCCCACAGTTTTTCTTTGTCAGATAGTATAGCCCGAAGAATAAGCGAAGCTTTATCGGAGAAAGGGCTTCTACTTTTCCTTATTTCAGGAAAACTATTCGGAAACCCCACGCGTTCGATATATAAGGTCCCATGCTCTAAAAAAACATTTCCAGAAAGGTCTAAAAAATTTATACTTGCCTTTTTTAATTCTATTCTTCTGTCCTGGCTTAAATATCGCGCTATAATAACTGGTTCGAAACCTTGATTTTGCTCAACATAGGACTTCAACTGTAATATTTTATCCCTAAAAATCGGCAAATTTTTCTGCAATATCACTTCGCCGGCTAATTTAAACTTTTGGTTTTTAAAACAAACCTGCGCTATAAAATCAGGATCCCCCGGTTCATTAGAAAAAGGCATTTTCTCTATATAAAGATTTAGGCCCCTGACAGGAATCAAATCTTTTATGCGTTTTCTGAGTTGTTCAATTATTTCGGATTCAATTTTCATCGTTGTCTATATTTAACATGTTGTCCAGTTGGTCAACATTTACATTATAAGCAACATAAGATCAAGAGGATTATAACTAAGTTGAGCGATTTTTTGCGAAGAAATGTGCCGAGATCTTGATGCAGCAAGGTTTGCGAAAAGCGTAGGCATACCAATGGACCGGTTAGAGTTGCCGGCAAATCATTTCTTTCACTGCTTAGGAACGGGGACGAAATAACTTTCCCAAGTAGGCGTATAGATTTGGGTCAAATTTGTTCGATCTCAAATCACAAAAGTTGATGGAATAGCGGGCTATTTTGATATTTTTGTGATTTGAGATCGGGCAAAGGTGGCCTGAAGCTGTGATGCATAGTTGGGGAAGTTATTTCGTCCCCGTTCCTTATCTGAGTGGTAAGGAAATTCTATATTATCAAGTCCGTTTTCTGACATTTTAAAAATACAAGACCCGCCCAGTCTTTCTCGCATTTTTGCCATTTACATTCAAAGTATTTTCCCGTGTACAAATCAATTAGGGCTGAAACCTCATCCTGTTTTATCCCGGAAAGAATAACCGCCCCCTTTTTTTCAGTTATTTCTACGACCTTTTGATATATATTCATTAATGTCGGATATCTTAAATTTGCAGTTATCAATGTAAACTTAGTATTTAAATCCTCTAAGGACATATTTTTAATTACAAATTTATCTTCAAGTTTGTTAATTTTTGCATTATCCTTGGCTTCTTTTATGGAACATGGATCAATATCAACACCAACAGCATCTTTAATTCCCATCATTAATGCCGTTATTCCCAAAACACCGGAGCCTGTTCCAATATCAAGAACGCTTGTTTTATCTTTTGCTTTTAATAAATTTGTTTTATTTAAAGCATACTCTATACCTCTTATTGCCAGCCTGGTTGTTGGATGTTGACCATTGCCGAATGAAACGCCCTGCCCTATCTCAATTACCACATCATCTGCTTTGGGTTTATAATAGAATCCCGGCGGTTTCAGAATGACATGCTTTGATATGCGAACAGGTTTGTTGAAAGATTTCTCTATAAATGTCCGGCCATAATGATTTGTATATGTCAGGAAGTTTTCTGTTACCAAGCCCCTTATAAGTGATCTTATTTCTTTTTTTTCTAAAGAATATTTCCTGGATAATGCTTTTTCCAGTTCTCCGGGCGTGACCTTTCTTCGGCTATTTTCTATTATATCAAGCAATTCCTTTTTAATCGCCTTTTCATCGGCCTGTAAATACAATCTTTATAATCCTCCAGAAAATGTTCACCTAAATTGACTCTGTATCATCCATTATTCCCAGCCTCGTCAATGCAAAATCATACTTTCGGCGCTTAGAGGCCTAAAATTCTCCATCAACGATGTTCATGAAATTAAGGCGTATCAGCTCCGCAGATTTTTGACTCAGTTTGCGTGTCAATTGCTTCTGCTCTTTTTTTTCAAGTCCATTATATTCCTCGAGGTAGTCTTTGAAAAAGTCATCAAGTATATCTTTTGAAAAAAGTTGTATGAGTTTGCCGAATTCCTTTTGTCCAATCGGCCCGGTTTTTGATAATACGTTACAAAGTCGGTTTTCTGTGATAAGGCTCTCCATCTCGTTAAATAGTTCCTCGCCTTTTTCAGACAACGTCATCTTAGGCTTTTGGGGCCTATCCCTTGCCTTTGCTTTTTCCGCCCATTTCTCATTCTTGTTTTTAAGAATTACTCTTGTTTTATCACTAAGAAATTTGGGAATTGCCGGTTTTATCACAACACCTTCACATATGTTATCTTCGAGTTCGGGAAGACCCAGCCATACGGAAATCTGAGAAGGAAAGCTGTTTGAATATTTCAAGCATTCTTCAAACGTACCCCTGAAAATAGTTTTTGCATACAGAAAACCGGCCTTCTCCATGACATGGTTGAACTTATCTACATCGATCAATTGGCCGTCTATCGCCACATCAATGGCATAAAACTCGTTGTGCGGTGTGTAAAAAATACCTTTCTGAATTCTTGTGGCAGAAGTATCCTTTTCCACATCCTTGTGAGGATATGTTCCACCAACTAATTCACCATATACACCCAACTCGGTAAAATCGCAGCCTTCTTTCTTTAAAATCGCATAGAGCTTTTTAACTCTTTCCCTGTTTTTGTCTTCAACCGGCATATAGTCATAAAAGTTATCTTGTATAAAACTGCTCCTCTTGGCGGATTTCAGATCCTTTCCGTCATACCAGAAAGAAAGATTGGCGCCATGCGCCTTTTCCTGAACAACAAATTCGCCTTGGTCTAACTTTTCCACAGCAAGACTTTTAAGAAACTTTTTGCGATAACTATTTTCAATGTCGAAATATTTTCTAAATCTCATAGTTTCTGTCCTCACTTACTCCCATATCCAAAACAATTTTCCGTTTTGCCTTTCTGATGTCATTTATAAACTCGTAAAGTGAAAAAATCAATGAGTCTAATTGGAACAAAGTTGAAAGAGGAATTTTGCCCCCGCCTCAAGGTGATGAAAAACTCGACGCGAAAAGCCTACTGCTGAAGAAATAGAAAAGCTGATCGAAAAGATCAGAGGAGAAGGTTGATGGCTTCGGCCACTTTCTCCGGAACATCTTCTTTGGACAAAATACCCAGCTTAACCGCTCTGCAGACGAGAAAATTGTCTTCCATGGAAGAATAGGTTTTGCATACTGATGTGCGTCCCGCAAGTCCGCCCTACGGTAAAAAGGCTATTCTCCACGCGTAATTTCTTCCGCTATCAATTCAGCTTGTTTCAAAACTGTTTCAGTTGCCAATTTCTGCATATCCGGTGGATAGCCAAACTGCCGTAATGTTCTTTTTACAATGACCTTTAATTTTGCCTTTACGCTTTCCTTGATTGTCCAGTCGATGGAAGCATTGGCCCTTACTTTTTCAAACAACACAACTGCCAATTCCCTCAGTTTATCTTTTTCCATTAACTCACGAGCGCTGTCGTTATTGGCAATGGCCGTATAAAAAGCATATTCAAAATCAGACAGCCCCATTTCCTGAGGCTCTTTGTCCATCTTCTGAATTTCTTTGCTCAATTCAATTAATTCTTCAATGACTTCTGCTGCTGTTAAAATCTTGATGTGATATTTCTTAATGGAATTTTCCAGCATTTCCATGAGGGATTTGCTTTGTATCAGGTTCTTTTTGGTTCTGGTTTTTATTTCGTCATTCAGCAGTTTTTTCAAAACTTCCAGAGCAATGTTTTTATGCTCCATGTTTTTGACTTCCAAAAGGAATTCTTCTGAAAGTATTGAAATATCAGGTTTGTTGATTCCGGCGGCATCGAAAACATCTACAACCTTCTCGGTTACCAATGCTTTGTCAATCACCTGTCTGATGGCTGTTTCAATCTCTTCGTCTGTTTTACCTGAGCCGGTGCTGTCGAATTTGGCCAATCGGAATTTTACCGCCTGAAAAAACGAGACTTCATCTTTAACATCCATGGCCTGTTCGTGGGGGATAGCAATGGAAAAAGCCCGGGACAGGGCGGTTACTTGGTTAATGTACCGCTTTTTCCCGTTTTCCAAGCCCAGAATATGTTCTTCCGCAGCGAGTATCAGTGATAGCTTTTTTCCCTGTGTCAGCCCCGAAATATTCTTCATAGGCAAACCCATGAAACATCTGGGAAACGACTTCCAGTTTCTCCAGCATCAGTTGCACCGCTTTTTCCTGTGCAATGGTTGGGTCGCCCTTACCGCCGCTGTCGGAATAAAACGACAATGCTTTTTTAAGGTCTGATGCAATACCAAGGTAATCCACAACAAGCCCGCCGGGTTTATCCTTATAAACACGGTTCACCCGCGCAATGGCCTGCATCAGATTATGACCTTTCATGGGCTTGTCTATGTAAAGGGTGTGCATGGAAGGCAGATCAAAACCGGTCAGCCACATATCCCGGACAATCACCAGTTTAAGTTCATCTTCCGGGTCTTTCATTCTATCGGCTAATGCTCTGCGCTGCTCTTTGGTGGTGTGGTGTCTGGAAATTTCAGGGCCGTCAGAGGATGCGGATGTCATCACCACCTTAATGACACCTTTTTTCAGGTCATCATTGTGCCATTGCGGTTTGATATTGATGATTTCCTTGTATAAATCAGAGGCAATCCTGCGGGACATGGCAACAATCATGGCTTTGCCTTCAAAAACTTCCTGCCGCTGCTCAAAATGATTGATAATATCCTGAGCAACTTGTTTTATCCGGTCTTCACTGCCGATGAGCGCTTCCAGTTGCGTCCATTTGGCTTTGGCTTTCTGGGTTACTGTGAGTTCGCCCACTTCCAATTCATCATCTAAATCGGAAACAAGTTTTTTGCCCTCTTCACTGAGGTTAATCTTCGCCAGTCTGCTTTCGTAATAAATCCTGACCGTTGCCCCATCATCAACCGCTTGCAGTATGTCGTAAACATCAACATAGTTGCCAAATACAGCAGGCGTGTTGACATCGGTGCTTTCAATGGGTGTTCCGGTAAATCCAAGATACGTGGCATTGGGCAACGCATCCCGCAAATACTTGGCAAAACCGTACACAATTTTTTTGCCGACAACATTGCCGTTTTCATCTTTGGCATCGATGGTCTTGGCTTTAAAACCATACTGGGTCCGGTGGGCTTCATCGGCAATGACAATGATGTTTCTTCTTTCCGAAAGGGTTTCATAAACATTGCCTTCATCGGGTTGGAATTTTTGGATGGTGGTAAACACCACACCGCCCGATGCGACTTTGAGCAGCTCCTTCAAGTGGCCTCTGTCTTCCGCCTGCACAGGTTCCTGCCGTAGCAATTGCTTTGATGCGGCGAAGGTATCAAACAACTGGTCGTCCAGATCGTTTCTGTCGGTAATGACCAAAACCGTGGGGTTGTCCATTGCCAGGACAATCTTTCCCGTATAAAAAACCATGGACAGGGATTTACCGCTTCCCTGGGTGTGCCATACCACGCCGCCTTTCCGATCTCCTAAGGGCTGTTTCTTTACACCCGGCAGGCCATAACTTGCAGGGGATTCCGCAATCATTTCCGATTGCGCTTTCTTCTGCTCAGACAAATATTCAGCGGCTCTTAACGTAGATTCAACAGCTCTGTTTACAGCATAATATTGATGATAGGCAGCCAGTTTTTTTTCTGTCTGGATGGTAATGATACCTGTTTCCCTGTCCTCTTTTTTCGATTTTTCAAAAACAATGAAATGACGGATCAGATCCAGCAGGGTATCCTTATCCAGCATGCCCTTGATCAGGGTTTCCAGTTGTCCAATGAGCGGGGAGGCTTCCACCTTACCGTCCGATGTTTTCCATGCCATAAAACGGGTTAAGCCTGCGGAAATAGAGCCGGCTTTGGCTTCCAGGCCATCAGAAATAATCATCAAGCCGTTGTAGGTAAACAGGCTGGGAATTGCCTGTTTGTATGTTTGCAGTTGTTTGAATGCCGATCTTATAGTTGCGTTTTCATCAGCCGGGTTTTTCAGCTCAATGACCACCAGAGGCAGGCCATTGACAAAAAGAATTACATCCGGGCGTTTGTTGACATTGTTTTCGATGACGGTGAACTGGTTGGCAACGATGAAATAGTTATTTTCCGGGTTCGTAAAATCAATGAGCCAGACCAGATCACCCCGGTTGTAGCCGTCCTTCTGATAGCCGACCCTTATTCCTTCGGTCAGCATCCGGTGGAAGGCCTCATTGTTGGCAATGAGTTCCGGGGAATTGAGCCTTTGGATCTGCTTGATAGCGTCTTCCCGGATATCTGATGGAATAGACGGGTTAATCCTGCCGATGGCTGTTTGCAATCGCTCTATGAGCAGCACATCTTCAAAAGATTGCCTTTCCGGTGTCTCGCTGTCTGGAGCAATGGAAGGAGCGTAGATGTACTGATAGCCTTGCTGTTCAAGTTGCTCTATGGTGAACCGCTCAACAGCGGATTCAGTGATTTTGTTCATGTTTTTTCAATAATCCCAGATTTGAAGTCAGAATTTCCAGATCAGAGTCTGCAAAATCCTTATCATTGGTCAAAAGGACAAAGCCATGTTCCTTACAAATTGCAGCAATCCCTTTATCGGAAAAATCCAAAGAATCAATGTGCAGAAAATTCTCAATATCAGATTTTGTAAATGCTTTGCCTGCAATGCTGAATTTACTGACAATATTCTTTTTGACTATCTGGTAAACATCATTTAGAGCCTCCTGTCCATCCTGACTGTCCCGATATTTCTTGAATGGCAACTTCTTTCTTGGAGTATTATTCGCCTGAAGATGTTTTTCATACTCAATTCTGACCGCGCGGTTGACCACTTCTGAAATAACGATGAAGTCAACAGCCATTTCATTTTTCTGTTTCAGAAG
>Ga0255424_1126_pt1 | contig 17471 bp, 24 predicted proteins | sample ANMaggSeSYBR02F3_FD_182670 | JGI IMG/M metagenome (GOLD analysis project Ga0255424, IMG submission 182670) | Sediment cell enrichment communities from methane seep in Santa Monica Basin, California, United Staets - ANME aggregate JGI... | ecosystem: Environmental > Aquatic > Marine > Cold seeps >... | reverse complement strand
ACAAACCGATTACCGTTCGATCTTAACAAAACTCAAGGCGCGCTCTGCGGATGTGGTTTATATTCCAGGAGTTGGTAGGATAATAGGCTATATTTTGGTTCAAGCAAAAGAATTAGGGATTAAGCCTAGATTTTTCAGCAGCGCGGGTATTGAGGACCCGGAGTTGTTTCGCATTGCTGGGGAAACAGCTAATGGTATAATATTTGGCGCGCCTGCTTTTTCACTGGAAAGTGAAGAACCTCACCTTCGCAATTTCATTAAATCTTATCGTAAGCGTTTCAAGGAAGAACCATCTATTTATGCCGCAAATGCTTATGATGCGATGATGCTCGTTGGAGAAGCTGTGAAAGCTGGAAAGATGACATCTGACGAGATAAAAGAATATTTATATGATATATCTGATTATAAAGGAGCTTCAGGAAAGATTACATTTGAGAAAAATGGTGAGGTTAATAAGCCAGTGATATTGAAGATCACACAAAATGGGCAGTTCCTACCTCTTAATTAATTACCTTTTTATAAAAACATATATCACATGAGTACTTTAAACTTAGAGAAAAGGTTGATGCTTACATAGGCAGGGCAAAAAGAAAATGTGGGCGTAATGAAAAGCGATTTTTAAAAGTTCTTGAAAGTAAAATTGATGGGAAGTGGGTATTCGATTGTCTTGACGAAATATTCTCTCACTCGGTTTGCAGCAATTGGAAGCCTATCTATGTCGTCAACCATTATCGAGGTCTACGTTTTACTGATGCTAAACAGACAAGTAAGTTTACACCTTCGGATCAAAAACAATATAACTGCTACAACACTTATTTAAAAAACTACGAAAAGGTTCAAGGTGATGGAAGGCATACATTAAATTCACTATTATCAGATTTTGCAGAATCTAAAAATATTATACGGCAAATAATTGTATGTTGTCAATTTGCAGAAAAAACTGAATTAATGAGCGGTGACACGTGGATTAGTTTGAATTTATCTAATGAAATTCGTGAGATTCTACTTGGTGAAAATGATGAAATTATTCATCAGATTGCTACGTTGACTGAAACTGGTGAAAACGAAAATACTATAAAAGAAAAACTTCAAACGAAACGCAAGTATGCTCTATATAGTGCTTTAGGTGGTGACAAAGAAGAGCATAAAGTTCTCAATAAACTGCTACACGATTTCACTGCTGTGTTTTTTGTAAATTCTGACGAACTTGAATCTGGAAAGGAAAATATTTGGTTAGAAATTTTGCAGGTCCTGCAAGGAATTTGTTTATGGCTAATAAAATTTGGTGGCCTATTGATATCTTTGGTCTCCAGAGAATTCGATAAGAGGACACGTTCTGATTGTGTTGGCGAGTTCTTTGCTTTGGGAATAAATAATTCAGAGGTGAGCGCCTTTTGTCAAAATGTTTTTCCAGTAGTAGATAGCATTCAGCGTTACTACTTCGAGATGGTATTACAGCACATTCCAGCGGTTAGCGAAGATGCGTATAAATCTCTTGGATTTGCCTTGCAAAATAGATATGATCCGAAAAGAATTGCTGACCTACTTGAGGAAACAGTTTTTAATTTCAACTCTCTTGCAGGAGTTATTCGTTTGGCTGAAGTTATTCGTCCTTTTGCTGTACACGAGGGTAAACAGCAAACTATATCTTTTGTAGTAGGACGTCCTTATCTACGAAAAGACAAACTTGAAGTTATCTCGAAATTTTGTGATGGTAATATAATAAGCTGGAGAATTCCTGGTAATGACACACAAAGACCGACAGAAAATGAAGCTTTGCATATAGCAAGAGCTCGTATAATGGGTAGCAGTCAAATACTTCAAGACCCAGGTGTGGCATTATTTGTGGATTGTAATTACGACGAACCTACATGTAATCATGTTGTTAGGGCTGCACCCCGAGGAGTAATTGGTCGTAATGCAAGCATCTTAAATACCATGGCAAATGTGAAAGATGCATTTATAGTTAAGATAATAGGACAAAAGAAAATTGAAATTTTTTACAAAGGAGACAAAATCCTTGTATGGTCGCATATTAATGTTACATGGGAAAAAGAAACCACTTGGGATGCAAATTCACTTAACACTTTCATCTCTAAAAAATTAAAAATAAAAGAAGAGAATAAGAACGCTGTTAGAATTTTGGCTAAAACTGTATATCAAATATCGCAAAAACAGGGCGAGGGATCTAGTTTCATCATTTATAAAGATAATCATATTGATAAGGATGCGCTATGTCCTCCGATGACAATTCCATTTCCAGAACTTGGAGAAGGTGAGATAACTGATAGTAAAAAATTGCTAAATGTAGCTATAGAAGATGGAGGCACATTGATTGAGTTAACATCTAATAAATTCTATGGTCGTAGACAATGGTTGCCTCATAGAATCAATAAGCCACCTTTTTGGCATGAGAACTTTAGTATTCCAGAAGATGCATGGAATAGTATCATCGAGGAGGTATGGAATGATGATGTGGAAGATAATGTTAAGTGCATTGCAATAAATGATTCTCCGCCAAAGTTATACAGCATATGCAGATATAAATATTTTAAAAAGACAGAAAATGGTCTCCCAAGATATTTAAAAAACAAATTTTATTGGGAGGAATGGTATAAAATTTTATCGTGGGGAACTCGTCATATATCATCGATGGGAATGTCCGCATGTCTTTGGGACAAAGCTGTAGCAGTTGTTGTATCTGCTGATAGTGCTATAACGGTATTTTATCAAGGTATTGAAACAAAATCTCTAAATGGATAAGGAAAGAAAAATAAGGTCGGTTGTATTATTGGAGCCTACTTGTGGTCACGATAAAAAACATGCATTAGGTGGCCATAATGAGTTTGAGCCATTGGGATTGGAATATATAGCAGCAGCTCTTTATCAGAAAAGGTATAAGGTTAACATCATTAGACAGATGTCTAAAGATACCAATGATCTGGTTAAGCATATTTTGTCATATGATCCCGATATAGTATGTCTTACCGTTTTAACATATAACTACCCTGAATCCTTGCGCATAGCCAATGCACTGAAGGTTTTTAATAAAAATATAATTTCTATTTTTGGAGGTTATCATCCTTCTTCGGACCCTGAAAATGTACTTAGAGGGGGCTATGTGGATTTTGTAGTTGTTGGCGAAGGGGAAGCAACTATAAGTGAACTTATTGATACCATTAACAGCGATGGTAATTATCAATCGGTTCATGGAATTGCATTCTTAGAAAATGGCCAATATATGAGGACAAACGCAAGGATGAGAATTAAGAGCTTAGACAATCTGCCATTTCCCTTGAGAAACAAAGATATATTAAGCGAATGCAAAATTTATGGTCTTATGTATCCTCCGCCTTCAAAGCAAATAAATGTTATAACAATTGCTTGTTCGAGAGGATGTCCTTTCAACTGCGAATTTTGTTGTAGTAATGCTTTGTGGGGAAAAGGTGTGACATATCGGTCTCCTCGTAATATCTTAGGGGAAATAAGAGAAGTCCAAAAAAGATTCGATACGAACGCTTTTTTCTTTACTGATCTAACTTTTAATTCGAACAAGAGATGGGTAAAAGATTTTTGTTATGAAATCTTAAATAGGGAACTTAAATTCAAGTGGTATTGTATGTGTACAATTTTGGGATTAGATGAAGAACTAATTCGGGTAATGAGCGATGCTGGGTGCAGAAAAATTGGGTTTGGCATAGAAACTTTAGACGATGAATTATCAAACGAAATAAAATCGTTTAAACGTCCATCGATAGAAGATATGAATGAAATATACGATCTATGTTTCGATAACGAGATTTTCACGAAGACTTATCTAATGATTGGCTTCCCAGATGAAACATATAGATCCCTTTTAGAGCATAAGAATAAAATCAACAGAATGAGAGTTGATGAAATAAAAATCTCGTTTTATACCCCTTTCCCAGGTACTCGAGCTTTTGAAAAGTATAAACATAAACTCGCTTACCATGATTTTAGTTATTTTGATACTCTAAATCATTTAGTTATTAAAAACGATTCTTTAACAGAAGAAGAATATAAAATAATCAGGAGAGAAATAATTCAGAATTTCTATAATAGGGAAGATTATGCTTTAAGAATAAAGAAAAATATTGAGAAAAATTCTTATCTAATTGAAAGTTATAATGAATTTTTTCAATTTATAGGAATAAAGAATAAATTTGGGGAAAGAGCGGCGGGACGTACATAAATTTATAAATTTCCCTATAAGATATGCCAGAATTACTGGAGATAGTTCATTACCTTAAGCAGGCAAGGGAGAGGGTAAGCCAGGAGGTATATAAGTGAATTCACAAACCAAATATAAGGATGAGATTATTAAAGAATTGCAGGATATACCTGATGAGGATATGCCAAAATTTCTTGAGATAATTCATTACTTAAAGACAGGTATGAAAGAAAGCAAAAAAAAGGTGAGAGTTAAAAAAGGTAAAGACCCGCTTTTTGATTTACGAAAAGTTGCTGTAGAAACTGGGATTAAAGATCTTGCAGAGCATCATGATCATTATCTCTATGGTGTGTCTAAATGATAGAGCCTATTTTTGTGGATAGTTTTGCATGGATTGCTGCAATTAATAAGAGCGATAACCACCACGAAATTTCTTTGAGGATATTAGAAGAACTTCTTAACAAGCAGGCCAAACTTATCACTACAAATTATGTTGTTGTCGAAACCATTAACGCACTTAGTAAGGTAAAATTTAGAAAAACAGTAATTGAATTTATTGATAAACTTGGAAAATCCCCAAGCGTTCAGATAGTCAAGATAACTGATGAGATATATAATAATGCATGGACACTTTATCAGCAAAGGATGGATAAGGACTGGGGAATCACTGACTGCACAAGTTTTGAGGTTATGCAGATGTTTAATATCAGGAAGGCATTTACCGGTGATAAGCATTTCAAACAAGCAGGGTATTCTTTGATAGTGAAATAAATGCTTAATCAACTTCTTTTAAACGGCATAATTGCGGGCAGTATCTACGCCCTTATTGCTATAGGCTTTACTGTTATCTACCGTACGGTAAAGTTTTTTCATTTTGCTCACGGTGTGGTTTATACGGCTGGAGCGTACTTTGCTTATACTCTGATTATCTCATTACACCTCAATTTCGCCCTTTCTTTTTTTTTGGCCATAGTTCTGGCCGCCATTCTTGGCGTTGCTATTGATAGACTTGTCTATTATCCCCTTCGACAACAGAAAGCTTCTAACCTGATTTTTCTCCTCGCATCATTTGGTGTCGTTATCTTCATTCAAAACCTGATTCAGCTTATCTATGGCGCACAGATCCTTACTATAAGAACCGGTCCCATCAAAGAGGGACACCATTTTCTTGGTGCAGTGATTACTGATATCCAAATTCTTATTTTAGCGGTCTCGATCATTCTTATGATATTTCTCTGGCTTTTTATCCAAAAGACAAAACTCGGCAAAGCAATGAGGGCTGTGTCTGATGATCCCATAGCGGCAAATGTTGTTGGTATAAATCCTGAAAAGATAATCCTAACTTCATTTGCCATAGGTTCTGCTTTAGCCGGTGTTGCGGGAATACTCATTTCTTTTGAAACCAATATCGAACCCACAATGGGATTTAGTGCTCTATTGAAGGGAATTATTGCCTCAATTATTGGCGGTATTGGCAGTATTCCAGGCGCGGTGCTGGGTGGATTCTTTCTGGGCTTGGCTGAAAATCTTGGTATCTGGAAGATATCGGCTGGATGGAAGGATTGTATAGCGTTTGCGATTCTAATCATTTTTCTTCTCTTAAGACCTCGGGGCATATTGGGTAATAAAGCAGAAAAGAAAACAATTTAATCCTATGGAATATCTCTTACACATTTTTGTTATTGCCGGAATTTACATAATTCTTACATTGAGCCTGAATCTCATTGTGGGATATACAGGGTTGCCGGCACTGGGCCACGCAGCCTTTTCTTGTATTGGGGCATATACCTCAAGCCTTCTTGCATTGAACATGGGAATGTCTCCCTGGATAGGGCTGTTGACAGGAGCCTGTGTGGCAGCATTCTCAGGTGTTGTAATAGGCTATCCGGCAGTGCGACTAAAAGGAGATTATCTTGCTCTGGCAACATTCGGCTTGGGGGTTATTGTTTACTCTATTGCCAAGAACTGGGTGTCTCTTACAAGGGGGCCAATGGGACTTCCTGGAATACCCGGCTTTTCAATCCTTGGTTTTGAGTTGTCAGGCATATGGTCTTACCTATTGCTGGTTTTAGTTTTCGTGATACTCACCATCTTTGTTATTGAGAGAATAGTAAATTCTCCCTTTGGCAGGATACTGAGGTCTATCCGGGAAGATGAAATTGCCTCAGAGGCTTTGGGAAAAGATACCACCAGGCATAAGCTATTGGTCTTCATTATCGGGGCATTCTTTGCCGGTATCGCAGGGAGCCTTTACGCACATTACATAACCTTTATTGATCCTTCGAGTTTTACTGTAATGGAGTCGATTACTATTCTGCTTATGGTCATTTTCGGAGGGATGGGAAGTATATCAGGCTCTGTAGTCGGAGCAGTAATTCTGGTTGTCTTACCCGAACTTCTCAGATTTATCGGAATGCCGTCATCAATTGCAGCGCCTATGAGACAGATGATATATGGATTGCTTCAGGTGGTGCTTATGGTCAAGAGACCTCAAGGAATAATGGGAGCTTATCGGTTCAAATGAGCAAGAGTAGAAAATTATTGGAGATTAAGAATCTTTCTAAGGAATTTGACGGTCTTAGTGCCGTAAGTAACCTTAATCTTTCTATTCAACCAGCCAGCATAAACGCTCTAATAGGCCCCAACGGCGCAGGTAAAACCACGGTATTTAACATAATCTCCGGATTCTACAATGCTCACTCAGGAGATGTTTATTTTAAGAATAGAAAAATTACCAATTTGCCACCTTACAAGATAGCCAGGTCAGGCATCTCCCGTACATTTCAGAATATCAGGCTTTTCCCGCAAATCACGGTTCTGGAGAACATGTTGCTTGCAACTAAGTATGACAGAGGCGAAAGCCTTCTATCCGCACTTCTTCAATCAAAGGTTATGAAGGATGAGGAACAAAAAAATTGGGAGAGGGCTCTGGAGTATCTTGAATTGGTGGGTCTTTCAGACAAGAAAGAAAAACTTGCCCATGAACTATCCCATGGGCAGAGACGATTACTTGAATTAGCCCGTGCATTGGCAACTGAAGCGGAACTGTTTCTGATAGATGAACCAACAGCAGGCGTTTTCCCAAATATGAGAGTCAAGATACTGGATGTGTTCAAGACACTAAAAGCCAAGGGCAAGACAGTTCTATTCATTGAACACGATATGAAAGTAGTAACGGGAAGTTCTGATAATATCATTGTGTTAAACTACGGCCGCAAAATCGCAGAAGGACCTCCGGACGAGGTCACCAAAGATGAAAAAGTTATAGAAGCCTATCTTGGCAGGAGGCGGGAAAGTGCTTCTTGAGGCAAAAAACTTAAAAGTATATTACGATGCCGTCCTTGCTCTGAATAATATTTCTCTGACGGTTAGTGAGGGAGAGATTGTGGCAATGATAGGGCCAAATGGTGCGGGCAAGGCTACAGCACTAAAAGCAATTTGCGGTTTGCTGAACCCTCGCTCAGGAGAGGTCTTATTTCAAGGAGAAAATATAAATGGTAAACAGCCATATCAGTTGGTTGAAAAAGGACTATGCTTGGTGCCCGAAGGCAGAAGGCTCTTCACTTCAATGACCGTTTTAGAGAATCTGGAAATGGGGGCGTTTATTAGAAATGATAAGACGGCTGTCCAAAAAGATATGGAAAAAATATTCAGCTTATTTCCAGGGCTAAATAAAAGGCAAAAACAAAAAGCAGGAACATTAAGTAGTGGCGAACAACAGATGCTCGCTATCGGCAGGGCATTAATGTTGAAACCAAAATTGCTTCTGCTGGATGAACCATCACTGGGACTTTCTCCAAATTTTGTGGATATGGTATTTGAAATGATAAAGGAGATTAACAGAGAGGGAACTACCATTTTGATAGTGGAACAGAATGCGAGAATGGCGTTAGAATACGCCGACAGAGGTTATGTATTTGAAATAGGCAAGATTGCTTTTGAAGATAAAGCAAAAAACCTTCTTGAAAATGATGAAGTCAGAAAGTCGTTTTTGGGGGGATGAAAATAGTTACTGAAGATGAAATAAAAAGTTTTGTTAATGATGTTATCAACCTATTCAATCCGGAACGTGTTATCCTGTTTGGTTCCCATGCTTCAGGAAACGCGACTCCAGACAGTGATGTGGATATTCTGGTGGTGATGGATTTTAAAAGCCGTCCCCATCAACAGGCTTTTGAGATTCGAAGGACTATAAAAACATCCTTTCCTCTTGATCTCCTTGTTCGGAGGCCAGTGGATATTGACCGCAGATTGAGACTGGGAGACTTTTTTTATAAAGGAGATTATGCGGGAAGGCAAGGTGCTGTATGAAAAAGCTCGTAGCTGAATGGGTCAAGAAGGCCGATGCCGGCACTATAATGTATCGGGCGCTGGCATTATTACGTTCAAAAATCCGGCGTGACCGTTCTTCGTGGAGCAAAAGGTACGTGAGGTGCTTGAAGTCTGCCATCATGTTTATTCAATAAAGCTGGGCAAAATCGCCTATTCTGGAAAGCCGGAAATTATCAAAAACGACAAGGAAAAGCTGAGAGAACTGTTTTTATAATAAGAATCAGTTAACTGTAGGAGACTTGGGCACAACCGAATCTGGCTTGACACACAAGGCCAGATTTTCGTATACTCGTTACCGAAAAGTAACTCCTTAGCCGTTTAACGACTGGAGTTTTATTCTGTCATGGTCAGGCTTGTATTAATAAAGGGGCGCTGAAGAACAGATAACGCCTATTTCATATCGGGCAGCCAGGTATGACGAAATTTCTGCATTGCATTGACTATAATCATTTGTGGAGACAAGTTATGAATCTGCACGAAATACTAACAGACATTCACGCGCTTGAAGAGGACCTTTTAGTCTTCGAACGAAAGTATGGTATTCGTTCAGAGATCTTTTACGCTGCATATGTGAGCGGAGAAGAGCCGGAAGATGATAGTTGGGTATTAGACTTCGGGGAGTGGGCTAGCATTTACAGGACTTGGCTCACACGTCAGGCAGACTATCGCAATGAGATTCAACAAATCCAGCGAAAAGCACCGAGTCTGGCAGGACTGGTCCGAGTTGCCGTATGAACCCACTACGTACCCCAGAGGACTATGAGCTATTCTTATACACACTGACAGAGAAATTTCCTTCAGTACGTCATTCCACAATGACCCTTGTACGGAGAGGTGCCTCACTTGCACGAGTGACAGGTGAATTATTGTTTGACCAGGAAATTCGGCTGGTTGTTCGTGAGCGAATCTTATATGATCGCTTACCATGCATCATAGATTGGTATGGTTACGAGGTTTGGAAGGGTAAAGAGAAGTTGTACTGGTATGACTCTCAGCCTCATCACAAACATATTCCACCGGATATCAAACATCATCGTATTCCTGCGCCGGAGATGAGTTTTATCCGACCCAATCTGGCTGCCCTAATTCGGGAGATTGATACTGTCATCAAGAAAGTAAATAACGATACTGAACAAAACTGATTTTTCAGTATGCGATGGTAATATTTAGCTCACTATGGACTGCTTCATACATACATACATACATACATGGAGGGCTGCTGGAATTAAATAATGTTTGGGAGGAATCAATAATGATTGATTTGCCATATTCTTTGGTAATTGAGGCAACAAAGGAACCAAATTGTTTTGGTTTTTGTTCAACTGATCTTGAAGGTTTTTCCGGCATAGGTCATTCTGTTGAGGACTGCCTTTATAAAGCTAAATGGGGGCATGAAGGAACATATTGATTTATTAATACAACAAAAACTTCCTGTTCCTCCTGAAAATCCTGATCCAAAGATTATCATTCAAAATGAAAAGAAGTTGGCTGCCGCCTGATATCCGCTTATCAGAACTCTCACGCATTCCTAAAAATCGCTTAGCGCTATGGCTGGCCTGTATATCCTGTCAAAAAAAGAAATTTTATACTATCCAGTTAAATGGGAATTCCCCAAGTAGGCGCATAGATTTGGGTCAAATTTGTTCGATCTCAAATCACAAAAGTTGATGGAATAGCAGGCTATTTTGATATTTTTGTGATTTGAGATCGGGCAAAGGTGGCCTGAAGCTGTGATGCATAGTTGGGGAAGTTATTTCGTCCCCGTTCCTAATCATAAAATAAACATGAAAGAGTAAACACAATATGACCAGAAAAAAAGATAAAAACCCACTTGATGAATACCGAAAAATAAAAGATGAAATGATTGTTGATAAAGTCAACGAAATTTTTCGGAAGAACCCGGATAATTACATACAAAAACTGGAAGAGATTGGTTTTGAATATCATGAGGAGGAAGACTACGAAAAAATAGAAGAAGACAAAGCCACTCCCCAAAATGATCGTCAAGAATATTTGGTGGCATACTTTGATGGAGAGCACGAATTATCTAAAAAGACGCTACATGCCTACTTGGAGGAACGCAAGTCAGAGCATCCAAATTATCCTTTGATCAGGAAATATTTCAAGGCAGCAAATCAAAGGCTTAAAGATCTTTTATTGTTTGGTCTCGATCAAAATCCCATTAATATAGACCTGTTAAACGATCTTTCGTTTTTCCATGAATTCCAAAATATCTTGGAAGAGCTGGTTAACCGGTTTTTATCTGCCTGCCAGCAAGAGAAAAATCTATTGAATTTCAGCGAGATAGTGCAGGATTTTTATTATGCAACCGAACCAGATAGCTATGATGCACTAGCAAAATTAAAGGAATTATTTCCACCTGATACAGAAAAAGGGAAAAATGTCGAATTTGTAGCTGTTGAACTTTTGAAAAACAGGGATGAATCAGGGCATATCGAGTTCTAAATTGTGAAGGAATTCGGGGGAAATGAGGGGGCGTTCAAGTGAATTTGGCGCAGCACCCTCAATAGAAAGCATATTATTTTGGATACTATCGACTATGGCAAAAACCAAATACCCCATTATATTAGCCCATGGGATCTGTAGTTTCGGTCACTTATTGAATATATTGGGCCATATAGATAATACAATAGATGATCGTTTTCACTATTTTCGAAAAATCCGAAGTGTCCTTCTTGACCAAGGATTTGATGAGGCATTTCACTCCAGAGTGCGATGGGCAGGAAGTGTAGAGGAACGGGCAGAGGACCTTAAAAACAGCATTGAGGCACTTACCGATAATTTCACAAAATGGGAAAAAGTACATGTCATTGCTCACAGCATGGGTGGACTTGATACCCGCCATATGATCTATAACTATAAAATGGATAACAGAGTAGCCTCTCTCAGCACTATTAGCACTCCCCACTGCGGGACACCCTTTGCTGATTGGGGGATCCAACACCTCTCTTTTCTAATCTCGCTGGCAAGAATAATGGGGCTGAATATTACGGGCTGCGAGGATCTTACTCGAGAAAACTGCAGCAAGTTCAATGAAAAGGCATGGGGCTTTGAACATGAAAATAGAACACGTTATCAAACATTTGCCGGTACGCTCCCATATGATCGTATTTTCCCTCCGTTCAGGTTCTCATATTCGATTATCTACCAAGAAGAAGGTGAAAATGATGGGCAGGTGTCACTAAGATCTGCCAAATGGAGGGATGAATTTTTTGTAAAACAAATTGATGCTGACCATCTCAACCTGATTGGCTGGTGGCACCCTTGGGGGGCTTCTAAGGATTTTACAAGAAAGGCATTTGAACAACGGATACAAAAATTCTACCTCGAAATCGCTGAAGGACTTGCAGACAAAGAGATGTATTAAAAAAGTTTCAGTATGTGCCGGCAACGGTATTCAAAAGGAGGAGACGACATGAAAAGGAAGTTTGTTGCGGTTACGAGCTTGGCAGTTCTTCTCTTCATCTTTCTATTTGCGGGGTGCGCAACGCCGCCGGTCTGGTTGAGGGCGTTTGGATATCACTCGGACTGGCCCTGGGTGCCTATGCCAATTGGTACATCGTCGCTCCACGGCTCAGGGGCATATAGTGAAAAGCTAAATGCCATTACCCTACCGACTTTTTTGTCCAATCGGTTTGATGCCGCCGCGGGAATGCTTAGGATCGTATCAACGGTGGTGATCCTTTTCTCCTTATTCGTGTAAATTTGTGTTCATTCGTGCACTTCGTGGTAAGAAATATATTTATTCTTTCTTGACAAAATTGCTTTTTGAGGTTAATAATTAGTCATAAAAGTATATAAATCGACTAATCATTAGCCTTAAATTATTTCCAGCTATAGAGATGCCGAATGGTTGAACAAGAAATAGAAAGAAAAATCGAGGACTTCAGAAGCCTTGGCATTCCCAAATATATCCCGAGGGAGGGCAGGCTTCAACTGGTTGATAACATGGTGTCAACCGTCATTGGCGCGCGGAGGGTCGGCAAAAGCTTTCGGGTGTTGCAGGCAGCAGATGAGATGATTCGTCTGCAGGTTATCAAGTCGATCGATCAGGTATGCCTGATGGATTTTGACAATCCTGTCTTATCAAACATGAAGGCCCCTGATTTACCGCTGATTCAAAACACATTTCTGAAGCTCAACCCGGAATTTGAACTTAATACCCCGCTGCTCTTTATTCTGGATGAAATCCACAATGTCCCCGGATGGGAAGAATATGTCATAGATTTGTCCAGAAATCCCAATTGGAAAGTGATTGTTACGGGGTCGTCTTCCAAGCTGTTAAAGTATGACATTGCAACTGAACTTCGGGGTAAAGCAATTTCTTCTACGGTATATCCGCTGAGTTTTGTTGAGTTTCTGAAATTCAGGGAGTTCAGATATAAAACGAGTTCGACAAAAGGCCAGGCCGAAGCAAGAAGGATGTTTGACGAATACTTGAAATGGGGCGCCTATCCCGCCATAGCCAATCTCGAAGAATATACAAAGGAGGCGTTGCTGAGAGAGTATTTCGACACCATGATACTCAAGGACATAATACAGCGATATGATGTAAGCAAACCTCAACAGTGCATCCATCTGTATAATTATCTGCTTTCGAATATCAGCAAAGCTCATACCCTTCAGAGCGCTTTTAAGTATCTAAAACAGAGCGGATTCAGTACAAGCCGGGATGCTGTGAGGGGGTATATAAATTGGGCAAAAGATTCATGGCTCTTGTTTGTGGTTCCCATCTATTCAAATTCTCTCAAAGAACAGGAGAGAAACTACAGGAAGATTTACGCAATCGACTGGGCTTTGGCCAACAAAAACAGCCTTATTTGGGACGGCTCTTATTCGAGGGCGCTTGAAAACATAGTCTTTATCCATATTTATTCAAGATGGCACAGAATTCATTATTATTTGACCAGAAAAAAACGGCAGGAGGTGGATTTCATCGCAGTGGACAGCAACGGTCATCCTGTTATGGCGCTACAAGTCTGTCTCGATATAAGTCAAGAAGATACTGTGAAGCGGGAGTTGGAAGCAATCGTCACGACCTCAAAGTATTTTGGTATCAAAGAGAATTTTATAGTAACATATAATCAGGAAAAGGAATTCCACGAACAAGGGATTTCTGTCAAAGCTATACCTGCCTGGAAATGGATGCTTTCAGCTTGTTATATTTGATGCGAATTGAAGTTTGCCATCATGTTTATTCAATAAAGCTGGGCAAAATCGCTTATTCCGGAAAGCCGGAAATTATCAAAAACGACAAGGATAAGCTTAGAGAGCTGTTTTTATAAAAGCAATAAGCTGCCTATTCAACGATATAAATAAAAAAGGTGGTGGTTAAAAAAGGTAAAGACCCGCTTTTTGATTTAAGAAATATTTCTATAGCAACTGGTATTAAAGATCTTGCAGAGCATCATGATCATTATCTTTACGGTGTCTCTAAATGATAAAACCTGTTTTTGTGGATAGTTTTGCAGTGAGATTGTAGCAATGAGGGGTCCTAATGATTTATGTAATATCGACATTAGTAATATAACGTGTTGACTTTAAAGTTGTTTTTATTCAATATAGCAGAAAATTAATCAAATAGATTGCCTGCGTATTGTAGCCATTACCGTTTTGCCTAATAAACGGTATTAATTGGAGATTAATTTGAGCGACTACACCGTCTTTCCAAATGCGCCCATTACAGAAGCAGTTATAGAAATAAAAGTTCAACTCCCTGAGGAAACGGATCTTAAGAGGTTAGAGAGTTTTCATGATCATATAAAAGAACGTTTCCCTGAGAAACATGAACAGCGTTTTCTAAAGGCAGACTTCAAGTTATCACAGAAAAACAAACTCTCCCATCTTCCAACTAAGACCGGAACGTAGGGATACCTTAAAGAATTCAATTGATCATTTTATGACACTGATTTCAAGACAATGGGCCAATCCTGCCACAAGATTTTTCAGACTCAAACAAGAGTGGGAAGAGGCTACAGCACCTCTTTCATCAATTACCGAGATTGCAATGCACCCGGCTTGTCAGCAAATTGTTGGCATGGGGCCGATTGCTATTCCCTTTATAATGCGTGAATTGGAGAACAGACCAGCCCATTGGTTTTGGGCCTTGAAATCAATCACTATGGAAGATCCTGTCCCACCGGATAAAAGAGGCCGAATAGGAGAAATGGCCAAAGCATGGCTCATTTGGGGAAGAGAGCATGATTATATAAAATGAGCAACGACTATATCGAAAAATCGTTTCCTAAACAACAGGACGGAGTTTCTGGCGATCTGTATGGGGCTGTTGCTGTCATCATGAAGAGATCCAAGTAACATGTAAAAATCAATGAATATCAAAATTTCACGGATATCCTCAAGTTGCACATCGGCCCGCCGCTTAGTTCTACGAGACCCCAAAACGCGAAAAGCACATGAAAAAGACTTTTGATATAAAAGTTTTCATATCAAGCAGAGAATCCTGTTGTGAGGAGTGTCATGAAAATCTTGGACGAAAGGCCTGGGTTACACTCGTCAAAGACAAAGGAGCGCTCTGTCTATCGTGTGCCGACCTTGATCATCTTGTATTTTTGCCGGCTGGTGATGCTGCGCTGACACGACGTGCACGAAAACATTCAACCTTATCGGCAGTGGTCTTAAAGTGGAGCCGTGCCCGAAAACGATATGAAAGACAAGGTCTTCTTGTCGAAGTCAGGGCACTTGAACAGGCTGAACAAGAATGTCTCGCTGACAGTGAGGTTAGAGCACGCCGCGTAGAACGTGCCGCAGCACGGCGGGCCGAGCTTGATCAACAATACATACGGCAGTTTGCCCGACAAGTACGTAAACTTTTTCCTGGGTGCCCACCTGGAAGGGAATTGAGCATTGCCGAACACGCTTGTCTGAAATACAGTGGTCGTATCGGGCGTACCGCAGGAGCCAAATCTTTTGACAAGCAAGCGATTCAATTGGCTGTAATCGCACACATTCGACATGCTGAGACAGAATATGATTTCTTTCTTGCAAAAGGGTACGACAGATTTGATGCACGAGCCGCAGTAAAAGATTCAGTCGATCAGATCCTGATGAAGTGGAGAGAGATCGCAGGAGTTCTGCATTTTCGGAACAATCTCCTGCATTAAATCGTGAAAGGAATAATCGGTATCACCAATAAAATGTCTATGTGCAATAATTGCACGGCATTTAAGAGATCCCTCAACCCCTGTAATCCCGTCTTCGTAAAAATGCGTTGGAAATCGCTCCACATCGGGAAGTGTTTTTTTAGCGGTATTTTCTGAGTGAGATAAAGCTATTCTCAACTTTTCCGTGGGATTTGCTGCTGCTGATGTCAACTCAGCAAGTTCTTTCATCAGTTTGTCAGGGTCTTTTATTTCTACGGAATCTTCGCTAAAAAAGTCATTATGTCTGGGCGGGCCGTCAGGATTATGCCTGAACAGTTTGTTCACAACGGCAATATCGGTAACCATGGCAACCGATCTCGGTATGTGCTTGTCGAAAAACAGGATCGGTCTTTTTTACTCTATCGATTTCAGTGTCGTCATCGTCGCCTTTCGAAAATTGGTCTGAACAATATTTTTTCGATATTTTTCCTATGGCAGTTACAACATGTTTTTTCCTGTCTCTTGGTCTTGAAGGCAGCAGTTTATTATCATAAAGATCCATTTCCGACCACAGCCGATCATCTTTTTCACGGTTTTCAATAAAAACACGAAGCATGTTTTTAAGTGTTATGCTGTCCCATTCAATTCTTATCAAGGAAGGTCTGTCGCCTTCATCTTCAATGTGAATGATTCTTCCCTGCCACCCGCCGATGTCATATTCTTCATTATCAGGGTCAGAAGTACCCTTTTTGACAACAACCGAATGCCCTTCTTTAAATTGCGGTTTAAACTGAATTACGTTATTTTTTCTATTTTTGTTCTTTCGTTGCCATTTTCCACCTTTTATTAACCGAATTAAAGCACTTGCTTCGCGCTATGAAAACAAAATGCAATAGCGCGCCACACAATTTTGTCATAGATTTGTAAGGAACGTCAAAACCATTAGATCAGCCATTCGACTTGAATTATCTCTTCTTTTTCAAGCACTCTGAACTCAGGATCTCCCGAAAGCAGAAAGCATCCGTGAATTTTGGCCAAGGCTGCAGCAAATGAATCTGCATAAGAAATCGGGTAGTTTGCCTTGAGTGTAGCAGCAGTCATAAGGAGATTCTCATCAATGTGATCGAGAAAAGTCAAAGGAAAGGCCTTGATTCTAGAATAAGCTAAGTCCGCTGAATTCCGTCCTTGTTCTCTAAGTGTGATATAATAAACTTCTCCAAGTTGAATCGCATGCAAATAAAGCCGACAATCGCCTTTACGCGCCTGCTTGAGAAGTCTCTCCATCCGTTCGGAAAAGGGTTCATTTTCAAGATAGCCGATTAAGGCATAACTATCGAGTACGAATCTTTTTGCCATAGCCAATCCTTTTGTTTTCCCGTTCCTTTTCACGCTTTTTTTCCTGAAGATAAGCCTTCAAAATACCAGAACCCGAAAACATCCCACGTGCAGCCTCAATGGGGTCTTCTGAATCCGGTACCATCAAAATGCCCTCTTCTTTTTCGATCCAACGAATAGACGTAGAAGAGTGTATTCCGTATTTTTGCCTTATTTTCTTAGGAATGACGACCTGCCCTTTGGACGTAACCTTTGATTGTGCGGATTGCATTTATGTCTCTCCATCAATTATTGAATTAAATTCCATCAAGCTGATTGGCATTGAAGCCACATCAGCCGAAAGGATGGTTAGCTCTACACAGGGCTGACGAGTCTGCCCGCCTTGATATAGACTTTCAGATAAATAATTTCGCTGCGTTATCAGTCGTCGACGTATAACTAATACGCCTTCCTCCTTCTGGCCTTGTGAAATTAATTATCTGAAAGTCTAT
>Ga0255424_1125_pt1 | contig 17511 bp, 15 predicted proteins | sample ANMaggSeSYBR02F3_FD_182670 | JGI IMG/M metagenome (GOLD analysis project Ga0255424, IMG submission 182670) | Sediment cell enrichment communities from methane seep in Santa Monica Basin, California, United Staets - ANME aggregate JGI... | ecosystem: Environmental > Aquatic > Marine > Cold seeps >... | reverse complement strand
TTCATATTCTTCAATCAACCCTTCATCGGCAAAGCTGAAGTAGCGGTTATCTCCGATAATGATGTGATCGAAGAAGCTGATGCCGGTTGCCCTGGTCGCCATCATAAGGCTTTTTGTGAATGCTTTATCATCGTTACTGGGGATTACTGAGCCGGAGGGGTGATTGTGGGCCACAATAATTGACGGGGCATTATATTTGATGGCGGTCTGGATAATATCGCGGATATATGGATTCGCCCGATCAACTGTACCATAGTCGATATCAATCATATCTGATACCGCATTCCGTCTGTCGAGAAGCAGCAGCGCAAACCGCTCTTTTTTCAGGTCTCTCATGAGGGGGCATCAGGAAATTCGCAACATCAGATGATTTTTTAATCGAGCCCTCAAGCGCCTTCTCCTCACTTAACATCCTTCGGCCCAGTTCAATGGCTGCTTTGATCTGAGCGACCTTTGCGTCTTTGAGCCCGGAAATTTCCTTAAATTCAGAAGCATCAACGCCGCTCATTAAACGAAGGGATTTGAATTTATGGAGTAATTCTCTGCCGATATCCACGGCGCTTCTTCCAGGTGTCCCTGTTCTGATTAAAATTGCGAGAAGCTCCGCATTGCTCAATGTCTGTTCGCCATACTTGAGCAATTTTTCCCGTGGCCGGTCATCTTCCGACCATTCACGGATGGGAAGGGGATATTTTGTTTTTTCTTTTTTTTTCATTTTTCTGTTAATTCACATTCCAATATATCAAGAAAGCAGTGCTGATCACGGGTGATTTTTTCAGATTTTAAGATATTTATTCTTTTCTTGAATATGGGACCCGATACCACAAAGGTATGATATTCCCCAGCTTCGCCGGAAATATCAACTCCCTTAATTTTCGAAATATCCCTTACAAAGTCATCATCAATCCTGCGCCCCAGCCATTCATGCCCCAATACATCTTTTTTTGTGGCCACAATAACAGTTTCAAAGCCTGCTTCTATCAACTCTTCTATGAGGTTTTCCCTGTTCTTCTCCCCCCACAAAGGCAAAACCGCCTCCATCCCTGATTCTTTGCTGACCCTTTCCACCCATTCCCTGTGCGCATCCAGATCAATGTCTCCAAAAATTCCTGTCTCAACTCCCCTACCCTTCAAGCCGGACAGGGTCTTTTTGAATTCTGCCTCGTATGTTCCCCATGAACTTCTGACCTGAACGATGGGAAGACTCATTGCTTCCGCCTGCATCCGCAGTACATCTGTCCTGATACCGTGAGATCGGGATATCCGGCCGTCTTCAGCCACCATGTTTAAGAGATGGGTTACATGAAAATCTCCCATCACCCTGTAATACGAAAGAGCCGCATCTTTTCCTCCGCTCCAGGAAACAAATGTCTTTAATTTACTTCTTTCCATTCCAAAACATCTCCGCATGTTTTACAGTGAAAGTCATTGAGAGCCATGCCGGCACCGCAACAATCACATATTTTTTGCCCCTTTTCAGGAGCGGGAATTTCACCGACCACCTCCCTGTAAATACGGTAATAATAGAGATGCTCTTTATTCCAGAATTTTATCGGAAAATTCTTCTTCCCATCCTCAAACTCTTTGTCTGACACCTTTGATTCAATAACATTTCTCAGTTCCGTCATGCCTGACCCGTGTTCCAAAGGCCTTTTTGTCTGCCATAATATTTCTTGCGGCAACACGCCTTCAAACGTCTTTCTCAGTATCCACTTTCCACAGGTTTTCCCGTTTTCTTTTCTGATCTTAAAATCGACATCAATACCTTGACTGAAATCCATAAATTCTTTATCCAGAAAAGGCTGTTTTATATTGATCCCCAGGTTTTCCCCTATTTCATTGGAACTGAATCGCATTGTGCGATACATTCGATCCAGGTATGTTTTTAAATCCTTTTTCTCCTGCATAAAATCGTAGCCTAAAAAAATTTCATCACTTCCATCGCCTGTCATCATGCTCTTTAAGCCCATATCCTTCGCACATTTGAGTCCCAGGCAGGCTGTCACGTCGTTTGGAATCGCAGGATCAAAACTCCTGAGTATCTTTATGACTTCCGGAATCGCAGCAATGGCCTCATCAATTTTCACTGTCCTGTGGTAGTGGTCCAGTTTGAGGAATTTTGCAGCCTTTTCAGCATAATATTGATCCTCACCATATAACTCAAGCCCGATTGAAATGGCCCTGCAATTTGTTGAATAAGCGGCCACGAGTGCGGAATCCAGACCCCCGGAAAAAAGTATCCCTTCGGCTCGATTTCTGCTGATCGCCTCGGCAAATCTTCTTTTCAATTCAGGAAAAAGAAATTTCTCATCCTTCTTCATATCTTATACCCTCTTCGTGTCTTAGAGCCTGTTTAAAAACTGATGATAACACTTTAGCACTTTTAAATATTATTTTTTTGGACAGGATTTACAAGATATTCAGGATTTAAATTATCGAAACTTTTCCTGTTAATCCAAATTTAAATCCTTATACCTTGATACGCACCTTATTCATGTTGTGATTATATTTTATGATTTACTGGGAAGCTACAAAGAGAGTTGGCTTTGTTTGCGCACTTTAAATAAAATCTTGCTTAGGAACGTGGACGAATTAACTTCCTCAAGTAGGCACACAGATTTGGGTCGAATTTGTTCGATCTCAGATCACAAAAGTTGAAGGAATAGCGAGCTATTTCAATATTTTTGTGATCTGAGACCGGACAAAGGCGGCCTGAAGCTGTGATGTATAGTTGGGGAAGTTATTTCGTCCACGTTCCTTATCCTGTTATCCTGTCAGATTCTTTTTCAAAAGGCTAAATTGATACAACTGATGAATTGGCTGCAAAAGCGTAAAAATGGTTCAAATCTTCACAAATTTTAAGCCAATAGACTGTCTATTTTATCAGTCGCAGCGCTTCTCTAAATTCAGGGGTCCCGGCTCTTGCAAGCAATTCGTATATAAGCATCTCAGTTGATGTTATTGTAATGCCATTATGCCTCATTCTGTTTAAGGCAATCTCCCAATCATAAGTAGAACGAGAAGATGTCGCATCACTTACAACATGAACCGTGTAGTCGGATATTGCATGCAAAGCTGTTTGTGCCACACAAATGTGTGCCTCAAGACCAGAGATAATAAGGGTATTTCTATTGAGTTGTCGTATATGTTCACCAAATTCTTCGGCTCCGAAACAACTAAATGTTATCTTTGAGATCGGCGGGACGTCCGGTATTTCCCCTTGTATTTCCGCCACGGTTTCCCCGAGCTTTTGCTGCTCAGTGAGGACAACAGGAAGGCCAATGATTTTAGAAAACTTGATAAGCTTAACTATATTTTCGATGACTCGGCCGGCTTCTGCGATAACGGGCACCAGTTTTTGCTGGACATCAATTATAACTAATGCACAATTTTTACTGCTCACCAATGGTGCAGCGGATGGATTCATTTTTTAACCTCCTCAAGACACTCCCGCAATTCTGACAAGTTGCCCCAAAGTCTTTACACCGTTTTTATTCAATATATTGATAAAACGTTGAAAAAGCAATGCCGCAGACAGGGCGTCGCCAAAGGCGGTGTGACGATCATTGGCGGTAATGCCGAAGTGTGCGGCTATGGCGTCAAAGCGTGTATCATGACAGCTTTCAGGAGCTATGAGTTCTACATCCTCCATGCGCCGGATCCAGGCAGCGACAAGGGCAGTGTCAATGACACGGTTCTGAACAGGAAATCCAAAACAATTTTGCATGGCATAATTTAGAAATTTCATATCAAAAGAGGCGTGATGGGCTATTATTACATCGCACTCTATATAAGCCAAAAACTTCAAAAGAATGTCCGAAATGTGCGGCCTGGCACTTACAATGTCAGGCGTAATACCGTGAATAAAGATGGAAGAGGTCGGAATAGAGCCCTTTGGATCGATTAACTCGTAGAAGGCATCTCCCAGATGAATCCTGCCCCCTGTCATCCTGACTGCTCCGAGGGAAAGAAGCCGGTCACCTTCTTCGAGGTGAAGACCGGTTGTTTCTGTATCAAAAATGACAAAGGGGTTATTTGAAATAAGTGTCTCTGGCTGATATGCCTCTTTGACTTCCAGTTGTTTGCGAAGAGACTCGGGCATGTCGTGCCTGCCTGTGTGCCGGGCATACACCTTTCGCAGATTGATAGTCTTGAGGAAGTTTAACATGATTTTTTTTAACTATATGCTTTCCGGAAAACGCACTGTTAATTCGCCTTGCAGATCTCCAATCACATGAAACGCCTCGATAAGGGATTTTCTCTGAAGTTTGGACAGGGCTTTGGGGTTGATATAATCACCCGGTTCTATTCCTTTTTCCTTTTGCATTATGTGATGATTTATTTTGAGAAACATAATGAAATTAAACGCCTCCTTAATATCTTCTGCCATATCTGTGGAAAGCAGTTTCTTGCGAGTGATAGCTTCCAGTCTATTCAAGGTGTTGGTAGCGTTGATTTGCTTACTTAAGCTGAGTACACGAATGGCATCAATTACAGGGACCAGCCCGCTCATTTTTAGATTGAGATGATTCTTGTGGTCACCGCTCTTTTCAACCACAAGAGACCTGAGAAAACCGATGGGCGGTCCGTTATAAAGGGCGTTGGTGCTTAGATGTCTTAAAAAAGCTCGATTTTTTTCAATGTTGTGATTCAAAAAAGTCCGGAGTTTTTGGGCCAGTACAGCGTCGCCTGCAAGGGGACGGAAATCGAAAAAAATTGTACAGTTTCTCAGGTCTTCGGGCGATGCTTCGTTGATCCATGATGAAAAGTAATGCCTCCAAACTGTTTCCGGCCGGCACCATTGTGGATTGCTGGCCATAATGCCTCCTTTGCACAGCGGAAAACCACAGATTTCCAGGCTGGAAACAACACGTTGAGATAGACGAAGAAAGTACTTGTGGATTTCCTGATCTGAGCCAGGCTCCGGATCCGAATAAATGATAGCATTATCCTGATCTGTTCTCAGTGTTTGCTCCTTGCGGCCTTCACTGCCCAGAGCAAGCCAGCAGTAAGGAACAGGAGGATGCCCTATGCCTTCTTCGCTCAGGGCTTCTTCTGCCAACGCGATGATCTTCCGCGTCAGGCAGTCATTGCACTCGGAAATAACGGCTGCGATCTCTTTTGAGGATGCACCGGAGCTGAGAAGTCTCTTGACCATTTGGTCCATGGCATTAACCAGCCGTGCAACCCCTTGAACAGTTGTCTGCTTTTGAATGTCATTGATTACAGCAAGGGGATTAGAACCCTGGAGTATGATCAGATCATGCTGCGAGATAATGCCTGAAAGCGACTTTCCCTCAACAACACAGATGTGATGACAATTAAACCGCGCCATCTTAAAAAGGACATTGAAACATAGTTCCTCTGGAGCAACGGAAAAAACAGGCTTACTCATAATCGTTCTGATTGGTTCAGATCCTGTCTTTCCTGTTGCGAGAATTCGATTTGTCATGTCGCTTTTGGTAACAATCCCCTGAGGGCAATTCTGAGCATCAACCACAACAACGGAACCAAACCCCTCACGGGCCATCAACTTGGCCACAAAGGAGACTTCCTGATAAGGTAAGCATGTTAGCGGTTTCCGTTTGACCAGATCGCCGGCCGTGACATTGAACAGGTAGTCGTCTGATCGGAAAACCACTGTGTCCGATACCCCGCGAGGCGCAAAAATAGCCGTCCGGGCCTTTTTCAGCCGGTACGCAAGATTGGACAACAGGATGGCAAAATGTTCGTGAAACCTTGCATGGTTTTGCATCAGCTCATCAAAGGTCTCCCTGGGAAGTAAGTAACATACCGTATCTTCGTAAGCCCGGACATTGAATTCAGGGCCTGTCCTGTTGATAAGGGAAGCACTTCCGAAAAAATCGTTCTCGGCTTTATAGTCCAGGAGTATATCCACACCATCCTTGCGAACAGTTTTCTCCACTGCGCCGGTCTGAATAATATAGAGATAATCACACGAAGAGCCATCCTGCTCAAGGATTAAGCTGTCTCTGGGAAAATAATCAATTGATATTTTTTGGGGAAGGCCGCTTAGAACTTCCCGGGGAAGCTCATTAAAAGGGACAATGCCGCGAAGAAACTCAATAATTTTGTTGTAAGGAATTTCAACCATTTTCTGTTGTTTGTTGTGTCTTTAGTGTTTCCTCCAAAAATTTAACTCTTTCTCGCAAATCCGGGGTCTTGGGTTTATTATGAAGAAACCTTTCCATAAAACCCGGGCCTTTTCCTGTCTCAGGGTTAATGGATAAGGCCGTTTGGTAGTCAAAAAGGGCCTCTCTGTGTCTGCCCAAATGATCGTATGCAATGCCGCGATTTGCATACGCAATGGCAAGTGTCCTGTCGTTTTGGATCGCCCTTGTAAAATCGACAATAGCTTTCTTATACTGCTCCAGGCAGATATAAGCAATACCACGGGTCAGATAGCCCTCAGCCTTTTCAGGCTCCCTGGAAACAGCCTCTGTAAAAAGATCGGCCGCCCTTTGGTACTTCTTTTTTTCCAGAAGACGATTGCCGTCAAGCAAAAGAGCCCGATAAACCTTTTCATGCTGGTCTATCGGGCTGTTTTGCTCGTTGCATCCAGGGCTGAGGCATACAACTACTGCCAGGGCAATAACCCTCAAAATATTCATTATCAGGTTAGTGGTTCGCTCCATCTCCTCACCCTCACAAGTAAGCGTTCACGGTTGTCGGTTTACAGTTCACAGTTTTATGTCTTGAACAGCCGTAAACCGTGAACTGTTAACCGTGAACTGTTGCCTTCAACGGAATCAGAAGTTGTAGAACGTCGACAGGGTGTAGCGCATACCTTCATCGGTTTTATCAAAACGTTCGGTGTTTACATACATGACTTCTGCGCCAACCTTTACCCCTTTGGTGATTTTATACCAACTGTTTACAAAAGCCATATCGTTTCTGGTAAATTGTCTGTCACCCAAGGTTCCTCTCATTGTTTTCATGTCATCATTTTTGGGATCGTCGATACCGTATCCAGCGGAAACAGTGATATCATCAGTAGCATTTGCGGTCAGGCTGATAAAACCACCTATTGATTCTATTTCCTTTGGATTATTCGGATCACTAACGTTTACGCCCATTTCATAGCGGAGAAAATCTTTATCCAGGGCGTCTCCCCAAAATCCTTCAGCCTTGAGCAGAACAGGCCCCAAGTTTAATTTGAGTTCTAATGCAGCTAAGGATCTATCTATATCCTTGCCGGTCTGGCCGTATTCATTGCTCCGATAACCACCACCCAGGGCAACAAGATTGCCATCTCCGAAATTATAGGCAACCCTGGCAAGAGCCCACGGCATCCTCTCTTCTTCTTCAGTATCAATCCTGCGGTGCTTCATCGCGGATAAAAGGAGTTCCACGTCGCCCAGTTCCTGGCGAAGCGTAACTTGGGGCACACGCCACCACAGGTTACCGGCAGCGGTCAGGACACCGAAATCAATGGTAGCCGGATTCTGCTGGGCCACCGGGATCCAATCCTGTCCAGCCCGAAGGCTCGTGCCCGATGAATTGTTTGCCAGATCTATATATCCGAGGCGCATGCGGGGGATCAGGTTGTTGACTGCATTGGTGCCGTAAAAATCAATTTCAAAACGGCCATTAGCTGTCCAGTTCCCATCTGTGTGGCTTGCCTCAAACCCGAAACGGGTATCCCGCGGGTTGAAATTTACAGAATCATTTGAGGCATCTTCCTTAACCGCCGCGACAAAATCATTATATTTGAATTCTGCTGTGTCATAGTTGAGATCAAATTTTATCCGTCCATAAAGGCGCATGTTGTATTTGGACCATACGCTTTCAGCTTTGGACAATACATTTTCAGTCGTGGCTTGCTTTTTCTTCAGATCCTTAATCTCTCCTTCCAGGCGATCCAGGCGTTCAGCATCTGTTTCAGCTAACGCTGTCATTGACATTAACGAAAAGAAAACCGTAAAAACCAGTACAATAAGACCATATTTCTTCATAGCTTTTTACTTCCTCCTTTTAATATAATTTTTCTTCCCTGACTCTACTTTCGTGCAGGTCCAGTTCCTTCAGGCACCTTTACGTCCCCGATATCCTCGGCCAGCACCTCCACTTCACCGGTAATGTTTGTGGACATCTCCAGCTTGAAAGCCAGAAAGTACATCATGTAGCAGCCTAATGCCCACCAGATAATCTGCCAGATCCATATGGACGGCATGCCCAAAAACCACGTTTCAGGCGTATTCGGGTTGCCGAAAATGGAGTTTCCGATCACGGCAAAGGGGCCGATGGCAAACATGAACCACAAAAGGGTGATGATCCAGCCAATAGGCTTCAAGTGCTGTTTTGCTTTTGGAACGCCGGCATGTTGCCTGATGAATTTGTGGAATTCGAACCGTCGGGCAAATTCCTTTTCACCCGGCTGTGTGAAGGCGCTCACCAACACGGCAAGAGTAAGATTAAATATGATCCCCCAGCCCGCACTGTGAATGGTCAGTGGATAGGCGCCCCATGGCATCCCGAATTCAAACTTATATGTCAACGTCACTGCAACCAGTCCGGCAATCAGTCCGGTCACAATCCCCTGTCTTGTAAGCCATGGCACATACAGGATAGCAATCAGGGCCGGCCACATCTGAAATCCATAAGAAACAGCCAGTCCCCCCAAGAGGACCAGTGCGTCTGTGGATGTAATAGCCACGACCAGAGCCGCTCCAACGACAACTATTACCAGAAGACGTCCGAAAAACTTCTGCTGCCGGTGGGATGCGTCTTTGTTCAGGAAATGTTTATACAGATCGCGGGTCAACATGCCGCTTGCTGTTGACATGTAAGCAGCGCCCGTGGACTGCATGGCGGCAAGTGCACAAACTGCCAGAAGCCCGGTGAGCCAGGGCACGTGATCTCCCATGAGGTGGATCAGCCACGGCACCAGACTTCCCTGCTTTCCATCCGCTAATGATGGAATAATGCCGGCATCCATCAGGGCATGTCCTCCCATCCCTTGGATTGCTGTAAAGACTATGAGGATAAATCCTATCCCGATAGAAGAGGCTATAACTTGCTGAAGGGGAAAGGGTTTTGGGTTTTTGTTGGCAAAAGCCCACATGGAAAATGCAGGGGCTGACTGGATTCCCATGAGGGCAAACATATATGTCAGTATCATCACGCCGGTCCAGCCGCCGCCCACGGACTTGCTTGCCGCCGGCACCCACTGGATCACCCCTGGAATAGCAACATAATGACTGTAACCGTCAGGAGTAAGCTTAGTATCGGCAAGCACGATTTTTGCGATTCCGGATGTAAGACCGTCCCAGCCGCCGCAGAAAGCAAGGGTAATGATGCTCAGCGCGACAATTCCGACTGCAAGCAAGATACACTGGGCCGAATCTACATAGGCCACCGATCTCAGGCCGCCCAAGGCCACATAGACGGTCACCACCGAGGCTAACATGACCATGCCCACATTAATAGAAAGCAAGCCGTCGGTCAAAACGTTAAACAGATAACCCGAAGCCCTCAGTTGCACCCCAAGGTATGGAACGCTGAAAAAGAGAGCGACAATGACGGTCAGAACGCGCATGGTATCGCTCTTGAAATATGCGGAGAACATCTCTCCGGGTGTGACAAAGCCGTATCTCTTGCCAAGAAGCCACTGGCGCTTTAGAAACAGGACACCGGTAAATGGGATGGTTATGGCATAAAAAGAGGCGTAGGCGTAAGGAAAACCGTCTCGCCAGACCAGGGCAGGATGTCCCACGAATGTCCATCCGCTGAAGGATGTGGCAGTGGCTGCCAGGACAAAGACCCAGACACTGATTTGTCGTCCGGCAATAAAATAATCCGATGCGGTCTTGGCGCGTAAGGCTCCTTTGATTCCCCATGTAATACAATAGACCCAGTAAGCAAAAACAAAGATAATTAACCAGTAAATACTTGAACTCATAATTTCCTCCCTATCTTTACGTGCAAATGCTAATCCTCAAGGGTTGACAGATCGCCTTCCTTTAACCCTAATTCCTGCGCTTTCAATACGCGGCGCATAATCTTGCCACTCCTGGTCTTTGGAAGTTTGTCTTTAAAATCAATTCCCTTGATGACCACAATGGGGCCAAGCATTTTTCGGACATGGGCTTTCAGTTCGTTTACCAGAGCGTCTTCATCCTCTTCGACGCCTTCCTTTAAAATGACAAAGAGCTGTGCTACCTCTCCACGAACCTTGTCTGGCACACCGATACACGCAGCCTCAGCAACATGTTTATGGCTGACCAGGGCGCTTTCGACTTCTGCTGTGCCAATCCGGTGACCGGCAATCTTGAGAACATCATCAGATCGGCCCTGAAACCAGAAATAACCGTCCTTGTCTTTGGTAGCAATATCGCCGGCCAGATACACCCCAGGAATTTTTGACCAGTAAACCTCTTTGTATTTCTCAGGATCCTTGTAAAGAGTCGTGAGCATGGCAGGCCAAGGTTCCTTAACGACCACATGCCCCCCCTTGCCAGGTTCAACAGGTTCTCCATTGGCATCAACTACGTCCACATGAATACCGGGGAAAGGCTTGAAAGCCGAACCGGGCTTCAATACGTTGCATGGCGTTGGTGCTACCATAAACATACCTGTCTCGGTCTGCCACCAGGTATCCATGACAGGACAGTTCTTATTCCCAACGTTCTTATAATACCAGACCCACGCCTCAGGATTGATCGGTTCGCCCACCGTACCGAGAAGCCGTAGCGTGGACAAATTATGCTTTTTAAGACGCTGAGAACCAAACCTCATAAGCATCCTGATGGTGGTTGGCGCTGTGTAGAGAATATTGACCCCGTACTTTTCTATGATCTGCCACATCCGATTCGGCCCGGGAAACAGCGGATGCCCTTCGTACATAACCGTGGTGGTACCTAAAACAAGTGGAGCGTAAACAATGTAGCTATGCCCCGTAATCCAGCCCGGATCAGCAGCGCACCAGAAAATATCGGTCTCTTTTATGTCAAACACCCATTTCAATGACCGGTTCACTCCTACCATGTAGCCGCCATGGGAATGCACAACCCCCTTGGGCTTGCCGGTCGTTCCTGAGGTGTAGAGAATAAAAAGAGGGTCATTTGCGTCCATTTCAACTGTCTTAAATTCCTTGCTTACCCCCTCCATCAGATCTTCGTACCAAACATAACGCCCGTCACTCATATCGACTGGTATGTCAGCCCATTTTACCACAACTACTGTTTCCACAGAGGGGCAATCAAGCATGGCGTCATCTACTACCTCTTTCAATTTAACGACCTTCCCGTTTCGATTAAAGCCATCTGCTGTGATGATAACTTTTGCTTCGGCATCATTAACCCTGTCCCTCAGAGCTATGGCGCTGAACCCGGCGTAAACCACGCTATGGATGGCGCCTACCTTGGCGCAGGCAAGCATGGCAATGGCGATATGAGGTATGTTGGGGAGATAGATGGACACCCTGTCCCCCTTTGTGATTCCGAGAGAGGTAAGCGCGTTGGCGACCATATTGGAAGCCCGATACAGGTCATAATAGGTCATGCGCGAGCGTTGTCCGGACTCGCTTTCAAATATCAGCGCCACCTTGTTTTTGCGGTGAGTCTTTACATGCCTGTCCAGGGCATTATAGGCTATGTTGGTCTTGGCATTGACAAACCATTTGAAAAACGGCGCCTCAGACCGGTCAAGTACCTTGTCCCACTTCCTGAACCAGTCCAATTCCATAGCCGCCTCTTCCCAAAACCCTTCGAGGTCTGTCTTTCCCTTTTTTACGGCATTTTCATAGTCATTCGGGTCGATGTTAGCGTTGACTACCATTTCGGGCAGCGGCCGATAGACCCGTTTTTCATCCATCAAGGCCTCAGTGGTCTCTTTTTCTGATTGCTCTTTTTCTTTGTTAAATTCCTCAGCCAAAACTTCCATAGATGTTCTCCTTCCTTCTTTGTGATTTTTGATGCAAATTCTTCTTAGTCTTAGGCTTTTATAAAGCATTAATTCATAAAGTATAAAATATCAAGCATAAAGCGCTACGCAATTTGCATGCGGAAATAGGTTTAGCTTATTTACGGATGTGAAAATTTGTGAAAAAGCCATTAGCCATTAGCTGTTAGTTGTTAGCTCTTAGCTAAATGTGTTATCTGTTTGATTTTTTTAGCGAGCCCTAAAGGCTAATTGCTAAAAGCTAACTGCTAAAAATCTTCGATTTGAGAATAGCATCCAATTGACTACAATTTCAGGTAGTTTGAGTTTTCGTCCAGCCACTAAATAGTTTTATGTTTCCTTTTCTGAAACACCTGCCTCCTCAAATGTTAAAACATTATTAAAAACCTGTATCGCCCCCTCAATTATCCCCATTGATAAAGCCCCACCGGTACCTTCGCCAAGGCGCATACCTAAATCCAGAATTGGCTCAAGCTTCAAATGTTCCAGCATCGCTCGATGCCCGGGCTCTTCTGAGCAGTGTCCTGCAAAAAGATAATCAGTAACATGCGGACAAAGAGTATGAGCAATCAATGCTCCTGCCGTTGAAATAAAGCCGTCAACCATAACAGGACGACTATGATACGCACCGGCAAGCATACAGCCGGCGATTCCGCCTATTTCAAAGCCCCCTACTTTCGACAGAATATCAAGTCCGTCTTTTCTGTCCGGCTGATTTACCTGAATTCCAGAATTGATAATATTTCGTTTCCTCATGAGCCCTTCCACATCTATCCCTGTTCCCCTGCCGACCATTTCCTCAAGGCTGCTTCCGGTCACCACTGCTCCGATAGCAGCAGATGGAGTGGTATTACCTATACCCATATCGCCGGTGCCCAGGATATCTACACCTTTATTGAAAAACTCAGTAGCAAGATTAAATCCCGTTAAAATTGCCTTTTCAGCTTCCTGGCGTGTCATGGCAGGGCCTTTTGTAAAATTTGCTGTCCCTTTTGCAATTTTATGCACCAAAAAACGATCTCCTCCATCTATCGAACCTGGCTCTAACTCAGGAATAATGCCCATATCCACCACCCACACCTCTGCACCTACATACCGGCAAATTGCATTTATTCCTGCCCCGCCTTTCAGGAAAGTCATAACCATCGCTCCGGTAACATCCTGTGGGAAAGCGCTCACCCCTTCATTAACCACCCCGTGATCTCCGGCCATAACCAGAACAACCTTTTGATTTATAGAGGGCTTAAGATTCTTATATATTCCGCATAACCGCTCAGAAATATCATGAAGCCTCCCCAGGGCTCTCGGCGGCATAACCAGTTGAGCCGTACGCTCCCTTGCCTTTATCATCCATTCCCTGTCAACCGGTACAATACCATCCAGAATTTCATCAAGCTTAATTTCTTTTCTATCAATCAAATTTTTACCCTCCATTTACCTTTTTTATTAAAAACCATAAATTAAAATTCTCGGCCCTAAAATAAAAAAATCCTCAAGCAATAATCTGCTTGAGGATTTACCTTTTCCCCAAAAACACAGGCATATGGCAGGTCTTCTGACTCTCGGATCATCCTACTTGCCGCGCCTTCCCGCCTAAATTATCTGAAAGTCTATAGCTTCACGATTCGGACGACGGCTGAATTTGCTCATATCTCCCTCCCAACCAGCTTTTCCGAACAAAGCAGATCACGATAATTTTTTACCAGAGGCTTTATAAAAATCTTCTTTGGACTGGTAGCATAACTCTTACCTTCGCGAACAAGACCTTGGCCGGTTGTCATGCCCAGGCATTGCCAATTGGCCGCCTTGTAACATATACCTTGATAATGGACAGGGTCTACAAAAGTCTCTATTAATACCGGAGAATAGCCCCAACTCTCTTGCCAATGTGCTCTTATTTGCCGGTTGATTTGACCCAATACATGGCTGGCAAGATTTTTGACCTGCACCCATGGGAAGATCAAAAACCGTGAATTATTAATAACCCAGGCCAGATTGTTCAAACGCTGCTTTTCCGTCCAGCCAATCCAACGGTCTCTTGTCCCCATGGATTTTGCTGCACCGGAAAACAGAACACAACCTAATCGACCTCGCTCGCTTTTAATAAAATATTGCAGCGTATATCCAAAGGGTTTCTTGTATCCCAGGTAATGATACCGTGATACATATTCTTTCCATAGTGCTGCAATATCTTTATCTTTTACAATCTCCAGTTCTACCGGATATAGCTCCTTGAGTTTGCAAGCTATTTCAGGCTGAGGCCCTGTTTTTTCTGTTATGGAAATCGCTCTTTTAACTCTAGTTCTGGGTATTGTCCGCTTTTCAGGGAGTTGTAAAATACCTTGTGACTCCAGCTTCTCCAATAATTTAAGACCTGCATCTACCTTGTTAGTTCCCGATGCTCTATACCATTGCAAGTTCTCCGCTATTGTCTGCGCCAACTCTTGTCGGCTTAACCGTCGGCAGAGCCTGACAGTTTCCTTTATTTCCTCAATCTCTTGAACTGTGATCTCACGACCGCATTGAGTAATACCGGTAACCTTTTTTTCAAGCATAGCTTGGCCTCCTTGCCTGGTGTTTTATAATGAACCCAGGCTATACTATCAAAACACCGTTTTGTTGTTTAGGGCTCGCTAAAAAATATTTTCAGTCCTCATAAATCCTTGGCCGGCCTGACTGCACGGCGCAATTTGCCGTCTCAAATCTCTTTTCGATTAAAACAGCCTAACATTAACGTCATTATTAAAAGAATAAAAAAGGAAAGATTCAGAAGGGGATGAAAATGTCCCATATTATGAAATTCACTTTTGCTGATGATCGCATCTGCATAGGCCTGCACCATAAAAACCTTGGGGTATAAAACCCTCCATAAGGCAGGTTCCAAATTAATTGAGGACGGGACAGCGGATCTTACGATGTCACTATTGATAAGCTGATAACCACCATCGGAAATAAAACCAACGAACAGAATTCCCATGGTAAAAAACGCACTGATAAAATCCGGCAGAAAAAGAGACAAAAAGCAGACGCATGCAATCACAAAAAGAAGGTTGATCGAACATACCAAAGATGCGGTCAAGTATCCCGAAATGAAGGTTCCTGTTTTTGCCCATACCGTCAAAAAGATCGTCAAGTGAAGTATAAACATGAAAACAAGGCAAAGTGTCCAGGTGCCGGTGACCCGGCCGAGAACATATTGCCATCTGAAAACAGATCTGGAAAGAAACAAAACGACGCTTCCATCCTCATGATCCCGGCTGAATATCTTCATTGAAAGCATGGAAACCATCAGAAACATTCCGGCGGCAATAAGATGGAAAACAATTTTGGAAACATGCCAGGCAACCGTAACGTTATCCACCATTTTCCCATTAACAGTATATCCGCCGTCATAACATGCGCGGATCGACAATATGAATAGAATGGAAAGACCCAGGAGAACATAAAAACTTTTATGCCGCATCTGGTCGCGTATGGTATAGACCGTAATTTTTATGACGTTATTCATTTTCATGCTCTATATATCGAACAAAAACATCTTCAAGCGTCTCGTGACCCTTCATGATTGCGTTAATGGTGTCCTTGATAAGGATTTTCCCTTTGTACATGATCGCCGCGGTTTCACATGTTTTTTCCACCTCTGAAAGCAGATGGGAGTTTAATATCACGGTCACTCCCTTGCCACGGAGGTTTTCAAGAATTTTTCTGACATCGCGGATGCCGATCGGATCGAGCCCGGTGATGGGTTCATCCAGTATCAGCAACATTGGCTGTCCCAGCAGGGCAGCTCCAAAAGCGATGCGCTGTTTCATGCCTCTCGAGTATGCCGCGGAATTTTTCCTTTCCAGCCCTTTCATGGAAACGATTTCGAGAACTCTGTCGACTTCCTTTTCGGCGTCTTTCCCGGACAGGCCGATTAAAGAAGCATGCCGCGACAGATATTCAAATCCGGAGAGATATGGCGGGATCATGTGCTGTTCGGCGATATATCCGATGTGTTTGCGGGATTCCGGGTCGGATGCAGGCAGTCCATTGATTGTAATGCTGCCCGAGGAGGGATTGATAAAATCGAGAAGCATCCGGACGATGGTCGTCTTGCCGGCACCGTTTGGTCCAAGCAATGCAAAAGACTCTCCCTTTTGAATCGTATATGAAACATTATCGACCGCGGTAAAGGCGCCAAATTTTTTTGTAACGGAATCAAGTATTATCATATCAATGCATTATCACGGTCGCAAGGGAGCCGGGGAATAAATCAGCTTAATCCTCTTTCTTGAATTTATGAGACTTTTTTATTCCATGCCCCTGTCGCTTCCTTTTCCGATTCGAAATAATCTGTTTCTACATGAACAAGGCAGTAATCATTCGTCTTTATTTTTATCTAAAAGAATTTTGACTTCGCGATCAAAATCGGAAATGTATTTTTTATCCTGGTCTTTATTAAAAATTTGGTAGTCCCTACAAAGCAGTGCAGGTTTGGAAATACTACCCTATTTTACTTTGTAAACACCTGATTTTTCACTATGTGCTGCCAGAAGACATGATATCTAACTTATTGAAATTATTGACCCGCACTGTTTTGTAGGGACTACCAAAAATTTCATATTCCTTATGCGCCAAAGCCAAAGCAACTTCATGGCTAATTGAACCGGCATCGGTCAGGATTTCATATTCGCTGAACTTTAAAAAGGCATTCAACTTTTTAATCCAGTCTTTCATATACATAGGAATATTACGAACAGCCTGTAATTCCGCAAAATCCAGATACATCGTGACGATGCGGTTTAGATGATCGAGCTCCGGTTTGTTTAAATAATTTTTAGCAGTAGAAACATTACTTGGCATAACTTTACCTTTGGGCCCTTTTCGCCATGATGTTAATCCCATGTTTAGTTTAGTGCTATCTGCCCGTTTGGCGACAATTTCAGCGGCAGTTTGCCCGGTAATGGCAAAGTGCAGTTTGTTTTGAACTGTGGCAAAAAACTTTTTCGTATCTTCTGCCTTAGCAGAATAATCAATCGAAGTTGCATAAATATCTGTAATTTTTTGATACGCCATTCTTTCGCTTGCGCGGATATCCCTGATTTCTTCAAGCAAATCATCGAAAAACCGGGTGCTGAATCGGGAACCGTATTTAAAGCGGTCGCTGTCGATAGCGAAACCTTTGTGTATATATTTCTGGAGAATTGTTATTGCCCACTGTCGAAATTGTGTACCACGCACCGAATTTACTCGATACCCCACGGCAATAATTGCCTCTAAAGAATAGCAGGTCACGTTGCGGGAAACCTCCCTTTTTCCCTCAATTTGAACTACCGAGAAAACCTCGGTAGTTGAAGATTCATTGAGTTCTTTCTCTTTATAGATATTCTTCAGGTGCAAAGATATGTTGTCTGCACTACACCCAAACAGTTCCGCCATTCGTTTTTGAGGCAGCCAGATATTTTCATCAGCGTACAGCACTTCTATATTAATTCCCCCCTCAGGTGTCTGATATACAGTAATCTGATTGTCCGGGATTCTTTCTTTTTTTTCATCTAACTATTCCCAAAATTTTTATGCCGTCCGGGGCAATGGAAGGAGCGTAGA
>Ga0255424_1002_pt1 | contig 17958 bp, 17 predicted proteins | sample ANMaggSeSYBR02F3_FD_182670 | JGI IMG/M metagenome (GOLD analysis project Ga0255424, IMG submission 182670) | Sediment cell enrichment communities from methane seep in Santa Monica Basin, California, United Staets - ANME aggregate JGI... | ecosystem: Environmental > Aquatic > Marine > Cold seeps >... | reverse complement strand
TCAATTTCTGGATATCCTCAAACAGGCTGTCCGAATAGGGGAAACCGTACCTGTCATGAAAGCGGTAATCCAGCAGGTTACCCAGACGTTCCTGCCGTCCCAGGTGCCTGACCAACTCGTACAGGCAGGTAATGTTCCTGATGCGCGGAATCAACAATCGCGTACCATCTTCCTTGGAGAACATGTTATGCAGGCAGTAGAACAGCAGCATAACGCCTTCGATGTTCAGGTATTTCTCGTTCCTGATAAAACGTAAAAGGTCAGGGGACAGCTCCTCGATCGTGGCCAGTATGTCACCGGATATGACCTCCAGTTCCCCTGGTTTTATTCCTGAGAACACACACAGGGATATCTGGCGGGATATGGACCTTACCAGGCCATTGGCAAGGGCCGATTCATCATACAGGAAATGTTCTTCCCCACCCCTCAGGATACGGGTGCCCTTTGGTACACCCTTTGCTACTGACAGGTCGATCAGTACAGGTATGTTATAGTGCCGGGAAAAGCGCTTGGCCAATTCCCGCTCGAACATCTTCTTGGCAGCACCGTAACGTGCAATAGTGGACAGCGCCATCCTTATACTGGGTTTTAGTGTTTTCTGGTTGAACCGTACCGCAGTATTACATATCCTCCCTTCCCTGATGCGCTGGAGCATATCCCTTGCAGAAGGGGGACCTTGCTGCCTGATAAAATCCAGCAGGTCGCCGTCATTAAAGATCGTAAAGAACTCAGAGAGACTCAGTACAATAGCAGTGCGATCATCCATCGTATCAAGGGTATCTTCCAGGGCCCTTAGCAGCATTGCACGAACGCTCTGGGTTACCGGATTATGAATAATGGCAGAATAGTGGTGTGAGCGGGCAATAAGCATTGATTCTGCTGCCGCTATAGCCATATCCTCCTCATAACTATCAGTACCACCCAGAACGATACGGTCGTTATCCAGGATCAGGCTGCCAACGATCTGCTCCACATCGATCAGTCCCAGGGATACGCCTGTATGGTATGAATCTCGCATGAGAAAATCGATCCTGTCGGCATCGATATCACCAGACACTATCTGGGATAGATAGGGTTTCCCTGAATTCTCAACATCCCCTGTAGCCATTGCAGAGATCTCTTTGAAGAAAACATTGACATCGACCCCGAATTGAGATATCACCTCACCTGCTATGTTGTCATACATTGGGAAATTATTTGTAATAATGTGGGCCGTGAAGGTCTCATGACTGGAAAATCGTATCCCGTTTATAACAGGCATATAATCCGGGTTCCTTGCCAGTACTGCCTCTACAGAGTGAGAGAACGCGGAATGCCCTACATCGTGCAGCAATGCAGCCACCCTTACCTTCTGCACTTCGGTTTCATCCAGTCCAAGGGTACGTGCGATAAGGTTTGCCACATACATAGCACCTATGCTGTGCTCATACCTGGTGTGGTTGGCACCTGGAAATGCAATATCTGCCAGCCCCAACTGCTGGATACGCCGCAGACGCTGCATCTCACGGGTCCCGATAAGAAGAGACTCCAGATGGCTTATGGGAATATGCCCGTGCAGGGGGTCATGGATATTTCCGGCAGGTTGCATGAATTGTTATTTATACAGATGACACTTAAAAACTTGCATATGGCTGTTGTGAATAACTTTTTATATGATTCACTCGCTAAAGTGGATTTGCAACCCTCTATGATGTTTTTTGTCAAAACACGTTGGGTTTTTATCAAAATACGTTGTGTTTCTATCAAAATAAAATACGTTGTGGACTCGTAGGGTAGCCAGGATATCCTAGCGGGCTTCGGAACCGTACCATCAAAACTGGCGGTCGGTGTAGATACCCGCAGACCCGTGTTCGAATCGCGGCGAGTCCGCTATTATTTACCAGACGTATATTATCAGATAGATAGTATCAGATCAATTTTTAATGAGGAAGCTGATAAGATCAGGACTTAGTCGAGTCTCCTCAGTCATTTTAGTGTATATGTTCTTTTCAGAAACTCCTTCCTTCTTCAGATCGCTGATCCGATCCATGATACTTGCCTTGATCTCGTAGTATTCGTTAATATCCTTGCGGTGTCCCCATACATCGCCTTCCATAAGCTGGACTTGTTGCATTTCCAAAAACATTCCAATAGACTTTGAAACAGTCTTTTTATAGGAACTTGGAATGTGAAGTGCCTTGAGCCCGGGACATCTATTGACCAGGGCAAAAATGTCTTTGTTGGAAGGCCTGAAAGCCAGGTGTACTATCTGTTCATCTGAATCCAATGTGCTAATTTCGTCCTTTGAACTTACAACTCTAATTTTCACTAATATCGACTTCCTTTAATTTTTATCCTCTTTAAGGACTATATTGTCCCCTTAGATATAAATCTATTTCGCATATCTGAAATAAAATTGAGTATGTATCTTAACATTGAATACGAAATAGTTATGAGTAAAGCACCCCATTCTCGGAATTGTGAGGCAAGTTGATAAATCCTTAAGAAAAACTGCAGTCGAAATTCAAAAATGTACTCATGGCGGCCGGTTTGCTGAAAATGCCAGACAGAACATGACTGAATTACTGGATTTCAGTGCCAACTTCAATCCCTTAGGTCCACCTGATATGGATGCAATCGAAAAAATTGCAATACATGCAATTAATGATATTGAGTGGTATCCTGACAATCGTTATCCTGATTTTAAGAGGGCAGCTGCCGTATTTGCAGGCGTGGACCCTGAAAACATCGTTCCTGCCAACGGCTCGTCTGAGCTGATAAGACTAATAGCCGAGACCATCCTGGACGTGGGTGATACTGTAATACTGCCCCAACCTACCTTTGGTGAATATGAGCTTAACATCAAACTTATGGGTGCAGTACCAAAACACATTGAGTACAGGAATGTGTACCGTAATATCGGGTCAATTACAGATGAGATGCTTGCTGCATCAAAAGCTGTGTTCATCTGCAATCCGAACAACCCGACCGGCACACTTATCCCAAAGCCGGAGTTGGAAAAACTGGCCCTGAGGTGCCAGGAAAATGAAACATTCCTGATAATCGATGAAGCATTCATTGAACTCGCTGACCCTGGCCACAGCATGGCTGCGAAGGTTAACAAGAACCCCTTTATTATAATTATGCGTTCTCTTACCAAGATATTTGCCATTCCAGGGGTCAGGATCGGGTACGGTATTGTACATACTGATGTGGCAAACCGGATGGAAAATGTCAGGATACCCTGGAATTTGGGTACAATATCTACAGCCCTGGGTACCTGGTTGCTGGAAACACATGCTGCTGACCCTTCGTACCTTGAACGTTCAAGAGAGTTGATCCATACTGAGCGAGACTGGTTGATGAACCATCTATCCCTTGTAAGGGGTTTTGACCCGCTGCCCAGCGATACCAACTTTATCATGGTCAGGATTCGGGATTTCAGCATGGATTCCAGGGAGATCGACCTGCGCTTGCGCAGTCTTGGAATTCTTATACGTGACTGCGGATCATTCAGACGGGCTGGCAGGGACTATATCAGGGTGGCGGTCAGTATCCGGGAGGATAACCAAAAACTGATAGATGCACTGGCCGAATCGGTCACTCAGTGGGGCAGGGAACTGGCAGAGAAGAAAATCGATGAGGCCCTGCACCAGGGTAAGATCGCCAGCAGGACCAACTGTGAATACTACCCCTGCCATTTTGAGGGCCAGGACTGTACATTCTGTTTCTGTCCTTTCTACCCCTGTAATGACGAAAGGACCGGAGGTCATATGGTAGACAGGTCAACGGGCGGGCAGGTGTGGAGCTGTGAAGGGTGTGACCTGGTACACCGCCCTGAAGTTGCCAACCCCATCCTTGAAGCATTGATGGCCTGCGAGGGTAAACCGGAAGATATCAAAGACATCTGGAAAAAAGTAATGGAACCCATGTTATGAATATGCCGGATGTTATCTTTACCCACAGTATTGAGGTACTGTTGCTGGCTATTGCCATGGATATCCTGTTCGGTGAACCGCCCGGCATTCTTCATCCTGTGGTCTGGATGGGAAAAGGTATAAAATCCATCCAGGGTCTGGCCACCGGGTTTAAGTATAAGAGGTTTTTCGGGATGCTTATGGTTGCGGTTATGGCAGGTACATCCTTTCTGGCAGGTCTGCTGGTTGTGAGCACACAATTCATTCTACCCGAAGCTATTACATTGCTGGTAATGGCCTATTTCCTGAAATCCACATTTTCGTTTCGGATGCTGCTGAACTCTGGAAAGCAGATCATGACAGGATTGGTATCGGGTCATCCTGACGCTGCACGGGATGACTTAAAGGCACTGGTGAGCAGGGATACGGCAGGTATGGATGAACCACACATAGCATCAGCAGTGATCGAGTCGGTCTCTGAGAATTTTGTAGATACGATCCTGTCGCCGCTGTTTTTCTATCTCATCCTGGGTCTGCCAGGGGCTCTTGCATATAAGGCGGTTAACACCCTGGATTCCATGGTGGGATACAGGAACAAGGAATTTGTTGAACTGGGATGGGCATCTGCCCGTTTTGATGACATCCTCAACTGGATACCTGCCAGGTTGTCCCTGATATTTATTGTTGCAGGTGCTGTATTCACAGGAAGCCCGGTAAATGCCATCAGAACATGCCTGAAGGACCGGGAACAAACTTCCTCACCAAACTCTGGCTGGCCCATGGCCTCGACTGCGGGGGCACTGGGAGTACAGCTGGAAAAACAGGGGCATTATGTGCTAGGTGAAAATTCCAGTTTGCCATTAGCCACAGATATTGCACGGGCTAATAAGCTGGTGGGCATGGCTTCGGTACTGCTGTTTATGTCCACTACGGTTGTATTATATCTGTAGTCTCCCGCAGAACTTATGAAAATTCGAGCCGCAGATGAACGGAAATGAACAATTGTTGGCATTCCCATCACCTTGATTAAGGTTTGCTGGTCAGGGTTGATATAGGTTTGGATGAGTTGAATGCAGAGATAAAGAAAGGAAAAGTATACGACAATAAGGGATGGTTTCGTACATCTTATGGGCATATCATAACTCCATATCTGAAAGGAACGAACAGAATTCCTTGATAAATGTCATCATTTATGTTTTTCTTTGTGCTTCTTATTTTCAATTCTGTTTAATCGTTTTTGAATTTTTGCTAATTCGCGAGGCTTGGTTCTGATTCGTCTTAAGAAATTTCCATAGTTTTTCAAATATGTAAGAAAATCAGGATGTTCTTCACCCAGAGATTTCTCTGCTATCTCTATTGCCCTTTGATAAAGAGGGGCAGCTTTGGCGTATTTCCGTTTGTCTTGATAGAGCGATGCTAAATTATTCAAGTTCGATGCAACATCAGGATGGGCAAGGCCTAACGATTTTTCTTTTATTTCCAGCGCGTGTTTGTATAATGGCTCAGATTCCGCATATTTCCCCTGGGTGTTATAGAGCGAAGCTAAATTATTCAAGCTCGATGCAACATCAGGATGGGCAGAGCCTAACGATTTTTCTCTTATTTCCAGCGCGCGTTTGTATAATAGCTCAGCATCATCATATTTCCCCTGGGCTTTATAGAGCGAAGCTAAATTATTCAGGCTCGATGCAAAATAAGGATGGGTAGACCCTAACGATTTTTCACTTATTTCCAGCGCGTGTTTGTATAATGGCTCAGATTCCGCATATTTCCCCTGGGCGTTATAGAGCGAAGCTAAATTATTCAAGCTCGATGCAACATCAGGATGGGTAGAGCCTAACGATTTTTCTCTTATTTCTAGCGCGCGTATGTATAATGGCTCAGTATCATCATATTTCCCCTGGGCGTTATAGAGCGAAGCTAAATTATTCAGGCTCTTTGCAACATCAGGATGATCCGGTTTCAGGATTCTTTCCCTGATTTCCAGCGAACGTATGTATAATGGCTTAGATTCCGCATACTTACCCCTGTCGAGATAAAGTCCGGCTAAACTATTGAGACTTTTTGCAATCTCCTCGCTTTCAGGTTTAAAAATCTTCTCCCTGATTTCCAACGCTCGTATGAAGAAGGGATGAGCTTCTTCAAAACGAGCGCGCACACGCAAGTAACATCCTGCGCCATTTAATAAATTTGCTGCTTCAGCATTTTCAAATCCATATTTATCGATAAGTTCCGAACATGCTTTTGCATGCGGAAGCAGTATATCACATGTATTCCAGTTTGAGAATTCGACTTCAGGAAATGCACAATTTACAGCCTTCAAAACACGCTCACTCCACATCCTCTGATCAGTCTCATCTATTCTGTCCCTGAGGACTACCTGTACCATTCTGTGAATATTATACATGCTCTTTCCAGGGTTTCGGTGAATGAGCGAAAAATTAGTGAGCGGATCAAGAATATCCTCAATAATCAGAGGGTCTGTTTTGATGTCCTTAAGTGAAGAAGAAAGCGCCGGGCCAAGTTCCAGGGCTCCATTTGATATGATTTCAAAGGGAATGTTATCATGACTTAGAAATGCACTTGCATATAATAGATCGGCTGCTTCAGGGGATTCTTTTTTCACCTGCTCAAAATTTAGCGACCATGTTGTTGCCACTGTTTTTTTATTCTTATCAATTTCTGTGTCTCTGCCGGTAACGGGTGGGGATTGCTCAAGCAACTTTAATCCACGCGCATGGTAGCTTGAAAGATAATCCTGAAAGCTGCTTTTTCTTTGAAATATATAAGCTCCAGCCTGTTCCATGGCAAGAGGCAAATAATCGAATTCTTTAGCAAGCTGCTTGATGGCATCATATTCTGCTCGTTCAACATCTTTTCGACCGGTGCGCTTGAGTAAGAATTGAACACTTTCGTCGGGTTCCAGCTTATCCAATTCCACAGGAGTAATGATATTTAGATTTTGAAACATTTGAGCCCGGGAAGTGACAATAATGTGACCTTTAGGTTTTAACGGGAAAAAATCTTCAATAAGCTCTGGTTTATCAGCATTATCAAATATCAACAACCATTCACCCACAGTTTCAAGCCAGAGCTTGACAGATGTGATTACAAGATTTTGCTCCTTTGCATCTTTATTTGGCAAATTCAACATTTTGGCAATCGCAACAAAATCCGGATTTAGTGTCTCAAGGGAATCTGCGTTTGCCCACAGAATATGTTTATATTCGCTCCAATATTGATATGCATATTTTACCGCTGTTTGGGTCTTTCCAATTCCCCCAAGTCCACTGATCGCCTGTGGTTGGGATATTGCTGCACTCTTGTTCGATTTAAGTGCATTATGTAATTCTTTAATTTTTTCCAAGCGACCTGTGAAAAATTGGTTCTCAGAATAAGGAATATTTGTCTTCGAACACGCGCCTGTCGATTCATTTTTAAGTGTAATTTTGCTATCGGATCTTTGTTTTACTTTGCGTGGAAATAATGGAGTCCATTTTATTTCTGTAGATTCTCCTACCCTTTCCAGCAGTTTGCACTTTCCGCTGGCCCAGAAAATAGGAAGACTATTATTCGGATTGTTATGCCCGAAAAATACCAGCGCTTCAGAATTTTTATATCCTAAAGGATATACATTTTTCATATTTTTAGTGAGCTGTTCTCCCAATTCAAAAGCCATTTCTTTTGCCATTCCGCTCTCTTCTGCGTCAAAAATATATCCTGTATCAAAAGCCTTGCTCTCTATCGTCTCAGTAGTTAAAACATTTTCAAATAACCCGCTTTTTTTTAACTCTTTAATCCCATCCTGCAATCCAATTATTACGAAATAATGCAATTTTTGATTTCCAATTTTTCCTTCTTTTTTCAGTTTGTTAATATAATCCTTGGCTTGATTGCCAGTCCCTATCATATCATCAATAAATACAATGTCCCTACTATCAGTAGCTGTTAGACTTTCCGAATGAATGAAATTTTTCTGGGATATCTCTGTCAATTTATTCAACGGATAAAATAAATGTTCGGAACTTTTTGCAGCTCCTTCTATATCTGAAATTACACAATTTTTCAGAATTGAAAGGGAATTTGATAGTTCTTTCAATTTTTTGTTTACTTTTTCTTCATTCAAAAAAGTAATATTAGTGAGCAATTTTAATGCATATAGTTTCCATTCAAAAAAAGGAAATTGAGAAACCCATCGCATTGCCCGTTTGAACTCTGGTTCAGTTATTTCGGTCTGATATTTTTCCCTGAATTTTCTATATTCCTCGGTATGTTTAATTTTCTCTTTATGAATTATCAAAAATTTGCCATTGTTAAATTCCGCTGGGCTAAAAGGATTAAAAGATATTTTATCAACTATCTCCTTTGCCGTATCTCTTATAAGGAAACCCTCCACTTCCTCTATATCTTCTTTTAAATTTTTAAGGATTAAACTTCCACGAAAAGATTTTACCCATTCATAATGCAGCTTTTTATCTGCCTTTAACAGTTCAAGCCTATCTTTAATTATTGGCAAACTCATCCATTATCCCTTACTGCAGTAAATATTCTATTAGTATAAGAATAATACTAACTTGACTCAGATTTCTTAGGATAATGTTGAACTGAAACCGGATCACAGACCTCCTCAATCCCGCAATCCTCGCAGGCCGTCCTGCACGCTTGCACATCACCATTCCTGTTCTTCAGCCGCCTCGCACATCCGGGCAAAGAAAGCTTCCTCAACGTCCTTGGCACTTTTATTGATCTTAATTACTATACCCCGCGGATCTGATGCAGTTGGTTGTGCCTCGCAACTTTTGACATTTTATTGATTGTTATGCAGCAGACTATAATTCAGATGGGAACCCTTATAAGATGAACAGGATAAAAAGTGAATTAACATGAAACTCTCAGACAGCCCGGTGGCAGCAAAAAGTGATGATCCTGAAGTGATCGATACCACATTCGACCGTGATATCAGGGATATTCTTGCAGGAATTGGATTAACTGAAGAAGTGCTCCTGTCAGCAGCCATGGAACTCTATGTCCCCCATCCGGGGATAGAGACAAAAGAAAAGGCTGAAGCAGTGTTCAAGCAAGAACTGGACGTGGCCTTAAGCGACCCCAACCTGTGCATCCTGGTCTATGCGGGCATACTGCTTGAACAGGCAGGCAAGGCAGGCGAGCTGCCTAACCTTAGCAGGGACTCGTATGAAAGGGACCTGACATTTTTGGTATGTGATGAAGTGCTGGGCATGAGCATAGCCACATACATAGCCGGACATAAGGGTATGTTTGAGTATGTGAGGTTCGACAAACTCAAACCCGGCATTATCAAGGAGCTTGGGCCCTTTATGGATGATGTGATAGCAGGTCTTATCGGCGGAGTATCCTCAAGCATGTATACCAGGGCGGTGGTATGAACCTGTTTGACGGACTACTGGGTGCTATTGGGTTTTTAACTACACTGCCGGCCGGGAAAACTGACAGGTTTGTGCACCTTCAAAAACGTACATACCTTTTCCCTGTGGCAGGGGTACTAATCGGTATAATCCTGGGAGTAATAGCTACCATATTAATAGTCCTGCTTCCTGGCCATCCAGGTATTTTTTCTGTACTTATGATCATATCGATTTATTTTTTTACAGGTTTCAACCACCTTGACGCCCTGTCTGATTTTGGGGATGGTATCACTGCCCATGGTAGCAGGGAGAAAAAGGTCAGGGCATTAAAGGACATGGCCCTGGGTACTGGTGGTGTGGCCTTTATTGTATTCTATATGTTGCTTTTATTTGTGTTCATCCAGTCACTTGCAACACTTGAGATAGGCACTTGTTTGGGATTTGGAATTGGCATATCCCTGCTTGTGGCTGAAGTGGCATCCAAACACTCCATGATCACAACAGCCTGCCTGGGCCAGCCCATTCACCAGGGGATGGGGTCTGTGATAGCAGATAATACCGGTCCCTGGCAGTTGTTGGTAAGTCTTCTTATTTCGGCGCTTGTCTGTACGGTGGCGATGGGGATGGCAGGACTTGTGGTACTGGTGATGGCAATGCTGTTATCTGTTGTTCTTGTGGTGATATCGAACCGGCATTTCGGAGGAATTAACGGGGATTGTATCGGCACTTCCAATGAACTGGCGCGTCTGGTGGCACTTGGAACTATATTCACCATCTATGCGGGAGGACTGGTAGCATGGATGCCCTGGTGATGGCAGGCGGACGGGGCAGCCGGATGAAGCTGCCTATCGAAAAGCCCATGCTTGAGATCAATGGCAAGAAACTCATTGAATACGTACTTGATGTTTTGGCTGGGGCCAGGCATGTGGACCGGATATATATAGCAGCTTCTTCCAATGGGCCTGACACCCTGAAATGGCTTGAAGATTGCAGCCTAGATATCCATGTGATCAATACGCCCGGAAGTGGTTATGTTTCTGATATGGTAACTGCCGTTGAGGGGGCAGGCATCAAAGGACCGGTGATTATGGTCATGGCCGACCTGCCCCTGATCACTTCTAAGATGATAGATAAAATAATACTAAGATACAATGAGGTGTCCCAACCTGCGCTTTCCGTATATAGCCTGTTATCTATTTGCAGGAGCAATGGGCTGCGGCCCGATACGGTTTTTAACAAGGATGGACAGTTGATCGTACCTTCTGGAATAAATATCCTTGATGCCGACAATATACGCAAGGAGCAGGAAGATTATAATTATATACTTGACAACCACAGGCTGGCTGTGAATGTTAATACGATGGAGGACCTGGAGGTTTGTTCCAGGTTGATGAAAGATGATGGGTTGTGATGTCAAAATGGAAATTTCTGTTGACACGCTTCAATTAATACTGGGACAGGCATCTGTTGAGCAAGGGAATGTTCCAGATGAAATACTGCTGCTTGCAAAGGCTATAGACGATCCTTACTGTTTGCCTTTTATTATTGAGGAGCTTGATGAACTGGAGATTGGGGATGAGAAGATGTTCAGGTTTGCTTTGCTGCGTGTCCAGATCGACTCTGAACTGAGGATGAATGAGGATATCCAGATGCATCAGCGTAGGCGTTATGTTGCACAGGTTATTGAAAAAATGATCTTTGGAGAATTGTTGATCGAAATAGGTGCACAATTTATTGACTGAAAATCCGAGACTTTTTAATTTATTCTGAATCAATGGATCTTGGCAAAAAAGATTAACCGCAGAGGACGCGGAGGATCGCAGAGGGTTGTTATTTTTCTCTACGTACCCGGCGGCTTTCCAGATTGTCCAGAAAATAATAAAAAGTATCTCATTTTTAATCTTTTTTCGATACTTCTTCACGTAGTTCATCTCTCACTATCATTAGCAATTTGCCGCTTCGATCCAGCCCTTTCACACCCCAGTACATATCAGTAGGCGAGTCCTCATGCAAGCAGGCATTTCCTGTAGCAAGAAGCTTAGCGCCAAGTTTGGAGTGCTGGCTGAACTTGGCCCGCAGTGCTCTAAGCATAACACCCTCTTTCATCTCTGGCCAATCGGGCGGCAGTTCCCTGGTCCATGCAAGTTTTTTGGATTTTACAGGAGTAGAGGCCAGCCTTATCTTTTCTTCCAGTTCAGTTCCTGCATGCTTCATAGACTGGAAATAGTGCTCGACAGTAGCATATTCCTTATTATCTATGATCATTATAGCCTTGTAGAAATTTGACAGGAACCTGTATCTTCCATCTGTCCTGCCCTTGGTCTTTTCATAGAAGTAAATATCATCAGGCATACCGGCATCCTCAAGTAAAACCAGGTGACAACGAGGAGCTACTTGTAACCAGTGTGGACCCGCCGTACGGTACTACCAGGACACGGGCGTCAGGCCCATGATCTGCCGATGCCATATCAAATGCTTCCTGTACACTGGAAACAGGCTTGAAATACGCTTTTCTTGCCACTTCAGGCGGCAGGTCTGAAACAAGATACAACGTAAACTTCAGAGCCAGTTTACCAACCAGTGCAGCTTTATGTCCGCCCTGTAGAAAAACATTGTTCAACCGCTCAATAGCCTCCACTGGACCTGCCATTGCATTGATCCATTCCTCGAATACGGTATTCCCCAGTCCTTCACTGCACTGGGCGACCAGGATGATGGCACCTCCGGGCTTCACTGCGGCTTTAACATGCTCCAGTGCTTTATGTGACTGGAACAGGTCTATATCCTTGGGCCAGCCTCCCTGTGATACGACCACAATATCTGCAGGTTCCACTGTATGCTTGTACATTGCATCCACCATAGCAGTCCCTGCCCTGTGGGCCTTGACAGGATGGCCTGCCATTGCACCGACTATTTTCTTATCGCTATTGAGTATGACATTCAGTATAAAATCAACACCAAGGATATTCCCTGCTTCCTCAAGGTCGGTACGAACCGGGCAGTCCGGGTTTCCTGCAGTAGTCCCCTCTTTTGTCATCAGTGCGTGGTTCGCTTCAATCGACCTGCCTGAACTGACACCCGGAAGTACTGCCTTTAACCCGCCTGTATATCCTGCAAAATAGTGGTGCTCGATATTGCCTGTGCAGATAACAATGTCAGATTCGACCACAGGCCGGAACACTTCCACTGGTGTCCCCCTTGAAGTGATCCCGAGATGGATGCACTGATCCTTATCGTGGTCGATACACTGGAATTCCCGGTAGATATCCGGGCCTACGATGTTGATCCTCTCTTCTTTGGTCTGGTGACGGTGAACACCCAGGCCGAATATTATGCTGATATTTTCCTTTTCCACGTTAGCTGCCAGTAATTTGTTGAGCAGAGGGGGTAATAATATAGCTGTTGGCACTGACCGGGTGGTATCGCTGACGAGAATGGCTACCCGTTCGCCGGGTTGCACTATTTCGCTCAAGCGTCCCCTGCTGATTGGATTTTGCAGTGCTTTTAAGATAATAGTCTCGGGGTTCGCAGTTATGTGGGATTTAGTTGGGACTACTGTTTCTATCGTGTGCGTATCAGGGATATTTAGTGATACTGATGTGTTTCCAAATGGCAGTTCCAGCTTCATGGTCATGGATCTTAGGTTGGTTAGAATGTATAGCTATTGCTCATCAAATAAATTATGCTATTGAATTGTGGTATGCTTCATATTACACATATATTCCTGACACTTCTGTGATGGCAGCTTGTTGCCCTAAGGGCTCACTTAAGAATGACCTGTCAAAATCAATTTATGGTCTCCTGACAGATATATGAGAGATGGAAATAAATCGTCTTCAATGAGTTTTAAGTTTTTTGTATTATTGTGTTGGTTTGTACATTTACCTGAATTGGAGGGGGACAGCCTCTATATGCGATAACTACATGAAAGTTGTCTACAGCAGATAAGTGGCGTATGAAGATTTATACGGATCAGACATCATATAAAAAGATGAGATTATGGATCTAATAACAGCAGTCATTGCACTTTCCATCACAGGGATGTTGGTCGGGCTTGCCAGCGGGCTGCTCGGTCTTGGTGGGTGTTTTATCATGGTCCCTGTGCTGTACTGGGTCTATACATCTATGGGATTTTCATCTGATATTGCAATTAGGGTAGCTTTCGGGACGAACCTGCTTGTTGTGCTGTCAACAGTGCTGAGCAGTGCCTTTGGTCATAATAAGATGGGTACGGTCTGGTGGAGGGCAGCCATCTTTATTGGTATCGCAGGTGCAATCGGAGCAGTGATCGGAGCTACTATAGCTTCACATCTTCCTGGTGAAGTGTTAAAGTTAATTTTTGTTCTTGGAATTCTCGCAGGTGCGTTTCGGATGGTCACTATAAAACCACCAAAACCAGGACAAGAGCCTGAGGATAATCCCGCTCTCTGGGCTGCATGGGGTTTTCCAATCGGCATTGTTAGCGGTATGATAGGGATCGGTGGAGGTATATTGATGATCCCTGTAATGATACTTGTACTAAAATTTAAAATGCACCAGGCTGTTGGGACATCGGCTGCCATTATGATATTTACCAGTATTGGTGGGGTGTTCGGTTATATCATTAATGGACTTGGAGTTGAGGGGATCCCTCCTCACTCGATCGGATATGTAAACCTGACTGCATGGCTTGTGCTTGCAGCTACGAGTGTACCGATGGCACAGGTAGGTGTAATAGTGGCTCATAAGCTGCCAGCAAAGCAGTTGAGGTATATTTTCATTACTATGATGATATATATGAGCCTGAAGATGATCGGAGTATTCAGCTGGCTTGGACTGCCGATATAATTCTATTAAAGCTGCTGACTATTTTCTTGAGCTCTGCGCCAGCTGGATACGGTCTCAACTACTACAAAAACTGCAAGAATAAGCAGAATGATACTGGCACCTCCAACCTGAGATTCAGGGTTTTGAGGGCTAAAAAATTTTAATAATATGAAAACGCATGCAGTATAGTTGAATGAGAATTTTGAGTTAAGAAATTTGTAGCCTATATATAGGCTACAGAAATCCAAGTGTAATCAAGTACGTTCGGCTGATTATGAGTGGGTGTAGCCTATGAAACCCATAATGTCAGGCTCCAAGTACATAATCTCCTTTTGGTATGAATTTTAGCGCAAGGATCACCAGTGCAGCAATTGTTGTCAGCAGCATAAAGATACCATGATATAGCCCATCTTCGTCAGAATAAAGTCAAACGTTGCGATGGCACACCCAACCGCAGCAGAGCTGCGGTGTATAGTTATTAAGATTAATCGCAGACCGACATCCACTAAAACAAGGATCAATCCCTGTTCAATGAAAATGACCCATCCAGGCTGTCCCAAAACTAAAATTCCCATGAAAAGGGAGATCAATTAAGCCTTTAAATCAAGAACTAAGGTCAAAAATTTTCATTTTTTGGACTTTTGGGACAGCCTGCGTCGCTATTTTTAGTCACCAATTTTTTCTGGATCATGGATTCCACATGCTTTTCAATATCGTCAACACCAAAATTTCGATTAAGATCCTCAACAGTAGCACTTCCTGACTCCAAACGGTCGAGTATCATTTGCGATAGCATATCGCTGTATGCTGTATCATGGAATTCATCAAAAAATGGAATGACGATAGAGTAACGCTCCACAACTTCTTCAAGCCCGTTGAAGAAAAATGCAACCCATGCAGCACTCATGCTGTTGTCATTTTGCCAGGTGATTTCGTCACGTATCAGTTTAAAATCCAGACCTTGTAAGAACAACAGATACATATCTTCACGGTCGCGTTCCCTTGAGGTGATACTCTTGAAGATGAAAATATCCTCCAAGGATATCATGTTGATCGAAACCCGATCCATCGAAAACAGGTTTGTAGCACGGTCTGCCATTGCATCGGATAGTTTTAATCCGCCGCATACTACATTCACGAATATATCCCATCTAAAACCGTCCTTGTTTTCCATAATTGCACTCGCTTGCATCTGTTTATATGGTCCGCGAATAGCGGGAACCGAGTAACCCATTTGTGCCAGTGCAGATTTTAGCAGGCTCATGTCGTTTTCTGACCTGACCACTACATCGATGTCTTTGGTAGCATCTTTCAAGTTTTGGAAACTCATGGAGCCTCCGCCAATAAGGTAGAGGTTTACGTGTTTTTCCAGCACCCCATCAAGTTTATCAATTTCATTTTCCAGGTATTTGCAGTCAAAAATCTCCTCTCACCACCATGCTGCTGAACAGGTCCATATACTCACTCCACGGAAGCACAGCATCACTGTTCTTCTCTTTTATTCTTAGATATTCCAGAAGTGACTCTATGTGTTTTTCCATGTCATAATACCTGCCTGTGTTCAACAAGTCTGTTGCGCCGGATTGGGTGGCAAGGGCCAGGGCATAGGAATTGTAGGTCGGGTTTTGCGGGTCTATGAGTATCGTGTGGATGATGTGGTCTTCCACCCCCAGCCGCCGTTTGCTGTGGAAATAGTATCGTGTTGTGGTTATGATCTGGAGGTTGTATCCGGAGAATACTATTGTTGCAGTCGGCTGTATGTCTTGTTCACCAGTGTGTCCAAGATCGGTCTGTGTCTTGAACAGGAATTCGGGACCGCGCTGCCAGAGTATGATCGCATCGTCTGCAATGTCACAGAGACATTGGTTTGCTGCATAGCGCCAGTAGTTGTTTACAAGATCCACTGTATGGCGATGGCGTTTGTTCAGTACGAATCGTCTCTTTTCTTTGAGCACTATGCCGTATCCAGATAGTTTTGTGAGTACTGTCGAAACGGTGTGGCGATTTAGTCCGGTCATTGCGGCGGTGTCTGTGATGTTATGGGGTTGTGTCAGTGCACCCAGGACTTCCATTGAGGAATTGGTGAATAGTTTTTCCACCGGCAGTCGGGGGTATTCTTTGAGAATATCTTCCAGTGAGTGTGCATGGAGTGTGTTTGAGCGTTTGGCAAGTACTTTTTTGCCGTCTCTTTGTTTTTCGGCAAGTCCTTCTGCTACAAGTGAAGATACGGCTGTAGATATTGTAGAGTGGTCAAGTCCGAGTATGTCGGCTAACCTGGATATGGAGGTGGGTCTTTTCAGTTCCTTGAATATTGCGAGGGCGGTAGGATATGGCATATTGGATAAATATGCCAAAATGATATATATATGTTGTTGGAATTTTTAGACAAATATGTTTGAGGTCAAGTTCTCTGCATTGATCTGGCATAAAGTATATTCCACGCCCCCGTCTTTTAGTATCGACACCACGCACATCCATATCGTGCACCCGTTTTTGAGCGAAAAAAGAACATGCATGGAACTGCGTGTTCCCTACATGCGTTGGGATGAAATGATATATGTATATGGATAATATATATAAAAAATATAGTATCTATGTATATTATGATGGAATAACATATATATGTGGAGAATATATATAGAAAATATGTTCCCCAGAGGAGTGGGGATTATCCGTCGGCTCGATGAATCAGGAAGCACCCCCCACAAGGTGGGAGTAGTTCACAAAAGGTAAGAGTACTATAATTGGTGGAATATGTTTTTAGAATTAGCAATTACAACTGATTATTTCAAAGATGCCGGAAATCCTGAACCATATCTTGAAAAGATATCTAAAGCCGGATTCACACATATTCATTGGTGTCATGAATATAAGACTGATTTTATTTATTCTGAATCCGATATAAATAAAATAATCATGTGGTTAGAAAAATACAATCTTAAAGTGTTGGATTTACATGCTTCAGAGGGGGTCAACAATAATTGGATTTCTAAAGATGAATCTCTTAGAATAGCTGGCGTTGAACTCGTTAAGAATAGGATTTATATGGCAAATAAATTATCATGTGACGTGATAATTCTACATTTTGAACGTGCACCGTATGATGAATCTGAAGAACATATATATTGGAATATCTTACGTAAATCATTAAATGAGATAAAACCGTATGCTCAAAAGCATAATGTAAAAATTGCTTTAGAAAATTATATGAATGATGATTATACAGAAATAATAAGACTTTTTTTTGAATACGATTCAAGTTTTCTTGGGTTATGCTACGATTCAGGTCATGGGAACATCGGGGATGGATTGAAAATGCTTGAAAAACTAAAAGGTCGTTTAATTTCAATCCATCTTCATGACAACGATGGGAAAACAGATCAGCATAAACTCCCATTTTCAGGTACGGTCGAATGGGATAAACTAACAGAAATTTTAGACAGATCATCATACACAAAATGTATCAGCATGGAAGTAAGTATGAAAAATTCGAATATTTCAAATGAAGCGGTTTTCCTTTCGAATGCATATACGACCGGGGTGAAGCTTTCGAAGAAGGTAGGTAGAGTAAAGAGGCCTTGCAGCCTCCCCCTCCTCGTCAATTGTTGCGACGGCATAACCAACCCCAGCAGAGCTGCAGGGTCTAGTTATTAGTGACTTTTTAATTTATTCTTGATAAATAGATCGTGGTAAAAAAGATTCACCGCAGAGGTCGCAGAGAGGCGCAGAGACGTGTTGTTTTCTCTGCGCTCTCTGCGGTTTTCTGAATCGTCCCAGTAAACGTGCATGAAATTCTTCGAATGACATGCTCAAATAATGAAAGTACCCCCTGCACAATCTTTTTTTGTTATTACTCCAACTATTCTTTGGGC
>Ga0255424_1121_pt1 | contig 18027 bp, 15 predicted proteins | sample ANMaggSeSYBR02F3_FD_182670 | JGI IMG/M metagenome (GOLD analysis project Ga0255424, IMG submission 182670) | Sediment cell enrichment communities from methane seep in Santa Monica Basin, California, United Staets - ANME aggregate JGI... | ecosystem: Environmental > Aquatic > Marine > Cold seeps >... | reverse complement strand
GCAATAATTTCACGTTTGCGGGACCGCGGAAGGCGCTGACAACCAAATTGAAGCTCATGCCAAACCGGCGCGGCAGTGACTATTTCGTGCTGGCGACTTTCAAGCATCTTCATGACCGATTTATTGGGGGCTGTTTTCACGGCCTCTGAAAGTACATTCGTATCAATAAGATATTTCATCACTTCAACTTCTCTTCCGGGAGATAGAGCTCGAAGCCCTTTGAAATCACTATCAGAAATCTCGACCCCTTCATCCTCAACCTTTCGCCGAAATTCCGAAACGGCGCTCCAAAACCCTGTATATTTGCGGCTGAGCCGTTCATATTCTTGAATCGACAGCAATACTGCAACAGGTTTTCCTCGTCTGGTCAATTCAACACACGGCCCCTTTTCGACATAATGGATAATAGTTGGAAGTCTGTTTTTTTGCTTCAGATATGGAAAATTGCTTTTGCATTATTACCACCTCCTTGACATGTTATATTTTTTGTCCATCATAGCCATCTTTATAGCCATAATCAAGAAAATAATTAAGGTGGCAATCTTGTGGATTATCAACATGTTTTGAGATTGCTTCGCTTCGCTCGCAATGACAATGCCGGGCTTTTTCAAAGGTCTTGATACATGACACGCCAATAAGAAACAGTTGATAATGAAAACCCGCCATGTCACTATTAAGACAAACAAACTACAGGGAGACTTGGAATGGATTATGAAACTTCGGATCTATCGAACGTTTTCCAGGAACTGGGAAGTTCAACTTCCGGTCTGACAGAAGAAGAAGCAGAAAACCGGTTGGAAAAATACGGATTTAACGAACTCGAGGAAAAAAGAAAAATAACAGCCCTTAAAATCCTGGTACGGCAGTTCGCAAACTTCATAGTCTGGGTTTTGTTTGCAGCAGCCATGATCTCTCTGATCGTGGGCGAGGAACTCAATTTCTGGGTCATTTCTTCCATCATAGGGTTTGTCATAGCGCTGGGTTCTGTTCAGGAATACAAAGCAGAAAAAGCGATGGAAGCCCTCAAAAAAATCGTGGAGCCGACAACCACGGTCTTGAAAGATGGTAAAGTACGGGAAATAATGACAAGAATGGTGGTGCCGGGCGATATTTTGTTACTGGAATCAGGGGACAGGATCCCTGCGGATGCCAAGATCTTCGAAGTGGTCGGTCTGAAAGTGGATGAATCTGCACTGACCGGTGAAAGCGTATCTGTTGAGAAGAAAAAAGGCGACCTGATTTTTGCAGGAACGCAGATTGTTCACGGAAAATGTGAGGCTCTGGTAATAGCAACAGGCATGCAAACAAAGTTAGGAATGATCGCAGGAATGATCCAGGAAGCCGAGGAACAGACCCCGCTTCAGGTAAAGATGGCGCAGCTTGCAAAGAGTCTGGCAATCATCGCTCTGGTAGCCTGTGCGCTTACCTTTACGTTAGGACTGCTAACAGGCGCCCCTCTGGAAGGAATGTTGCTGATAGCTTTAGCCCTGGCTGTTGCGGCAGTTCCCGAAGGTCTGCCTCTGACCCTGACCCTGACCCTTGCCTATGGTATGCACCGCATGGCAGGTCATAATGCACTGATCAGGAAAATGTTAGGTGTCGAGACACTGGGGTCGACCACGGTGATCTGTACGGATAAAACAGGCACCTTGACCAAAAATGAAATGACAGTAGAAAAGATCTTTGTTGACGGCGGTTTTATAGATACAACCGGTGTGGGGTATGAGCCGGATGGGGATTTTTATGCGGATGGTGAAAAGATCGATATTGTAGAAAATGATAACCTTGCCATGCTGTTAAGCGCTGCTGTTCTGTGCAATAACGCCGTTCTTGAAAAGAGGGGAGGGAAATGGGAAGTCGTCGGTGATCCGACAGAAGTATCCTTGATCGTTGCAGCAGCAAAAGCCGGTCTATGGGCAGATGATCTTAAGGATGAATACCGGAAAATAGAGGAAATAGTCTTTACTTCCGAAAGAAAACAGATGACAACAGTCCACAAGAAAGGCGCTGAGCTCATAGCGTTCACCAAAGGCGCTCCCGAAGTTATTTTGAAAAAATGTAAATTCATTGCAAAAAAAGACGGAATAAAAAAACTTGATGCTAATGAAATCACCGGCATCCTGGAAGCAAACAGCAGTCTTGCAAATTCCGCATTCCGTGTTCTCGGAGTTGCTTACAGGACTGTTTCCGAACCACTGACTCCTGAAAACATTGAAAAGGATCCGGTCTTTTTGGGATTGATCGCCATGATAGACCCGCCGCGAGAAGAGGTAAAAAAAGCGATTAGCGCCTGTAAAAAAGCCGGAATAAGGGTCGTGATGATAACCGGTGACAATGAAGAAACAGCAAAGGCGGTAGCAAGGAAGGTCGGTTTATTTGATGAGGATCAGAAATTCGAGGATATCGCAGATGAAAAACTCAGAAAAATAACCAAGGATGGAGCCATCACCGGAAGCGAACTGGATGAGCTTGATGAGGGAGAGTTCTACAGAATCGTTGAAGCCATAAATATCTGCGCAAGAACGATGCCTGAACAGAAATTAAGGATCGTCAGGGCTCTGCAGGATAAAGGTCATATAGTTGCCATGACAGGTGATGGTGTCAATGATGCTCCTGCCCTGAAAAAAGCGGATATTGGAATAGCAATGGGTATTAAAGGAACAGATGTGGCAAGGGAATCCAGTGTCATGGTACTGCAGGATGATAATTTTGCAACGATCGTTGAAGCAGTGAAGCAGGGAAGAACTATTTATGAAAATATAGAAAAATTTACCTGTTATCTGATTTCAAGAAATTTTACCGAAGTGATCCTCATCCTTTTGGGGATAACATTACTCGGTTTTGAATTTCTTCCTTTGCTGGCATTGCAAATTTTATTTATCAACATGTTTGATGAGATCATGCCGGCCATAGGCCTGGGGTTAGATCCGATACAAGAAGGGATCATGTCTAAAAATCCAAGAAACCCTGAGGAGCGAATCCTGAAAAAACGAAACCTGATCCTGATTGTCAGTATAGCTGCAATCATGGCTTCGGCATCATTTCTTGTATTTATTCTAAATAACCCGGAGGTCGATATCGGGAAAGCAAGGACACTGACATTTGCCGCTATTGTCAGCATGATATTGTTCATTCCCTTTGCTTTCAGGTCCCTGGAAGAGCCCATCTATAAAATAGGTATTTTAACAAACAAACTGCTCATGGTCGGTGTGCTTGCTACTTTCTTGTTGACATTAGGTGTTATGTACATTCCTTTTTTCCAGAAGATATTCGAGTTCACAACACTGAGTCCGGTAGACTGGATCATTCCACTATCTGCGGCACTGGTTGCTCTGATCTTTGCTGAATTCATAAAAATGATAACCAGGAATATATAGATTTTCAGATAATTAATTTACAAGGATAGAAGGAAAAATCTGAGTAAGTCGTACTGATTTGTACGTCGTCGAAGATTTCGACACTTGAAGGATAACCCATAAACCCTGGCTTAACCAGGTGCCAATGAAGCGTAGCGGAATTGGCAGTCCAGGTTGAAGCCGTTAAGCGATCCATCTGGTTTACCCTTGGTCATATTTTGTCATGAACTGAATAGCTGTGCCCCGATCCCAGGTTCGAGGTCAATAGCAGGATCTGCCTGGGGTGTCTGCCCCGCACGTCGCGGAACGGATAGAAATGCGATGGGCGTCTGCGCAACACCCTGTTCCTCTTGTCATTTGACGTATTGCTCCTTGATTCTATCAAACTTCATAGCGGACAGGTCAATCGTAACATAGGTGAACTTATTAAGCTGACCGGGTTGAATGCATATCGTCCTGCCGAGTTTTGCATGCCATCGTCCTGTAACTTCAGGAGATTCATGGATATGACCATGGAGCGAAAGCTTTGGCTGATATTTCTCCAAAAAGTTGCAAATCGCCTTTGACCCTACTTCTGCGCCGTGATAACATTTATCCAATCCTATCCTGTAAGGCGGCATGTGGATTATATACACGCTCTTTGCCATATCTCCTGGGCGTACCAGGCGATCAAGTTCCTCCTCTATCGTTGGGAGCGTTTTTGCATGGGCAAACCAGTCATCTATTTCTTGCAATCCATCTGAAGTAGATAACAGTCCTTTTCCGAACTGCCCCTGGAATATATAGTCATCTGTATCCATTCTGCACCTGTCCTTGAGCCGGAATGGATAATCAACTACCCAGTTCATGCCTATGAATTCGTAACCCCCGACTTCAAATTTGCGTTGCGCCAGGCAGACTACAAAGAAATACTTATTACAAGTTTCCTCAAAGAGTTGATCGAAGATTCTAAGGTCGTCGTTTCCCAGGTAGCAGAGATAATAAATCCCGGCGGAGTTGAATCGAGCAAAGTGATTGTCAAGATAGTTGGTAATGAATTCGCCCTGTCTAAATAGTTCATTATCATGTGGCAGCATATCACCGCCATTGATGACTACATTTGCCCGAAAGTCTTTTGCTGCTTCGAATAGCCGCTCATATTTCCACTTGCTTCCGTGCAAGTCTGTTACAAATATCGCTCTCATCCCCGCCATTCCAATTTTTCACCCGGCTTTTTTGCTCTGATTGAATTTCCTTTTTTGTTTATTAAACCTGCTTTTTGCCTGTTTAACAGTTTTGAGTATGAAGGCAGTCATAATCGGACAATACCATAAGTAGCGTAAACAAAAAGACCTTTACCACAAAATGAATAATCATCGTGGCAAAGGTCTCGCTTATTAGATTTTAAGCCTCACAAACCTTCCAATTTTCATCAACCCATAATCCTGTGATCTCCACATTAAGACCGCAGGACTTAACGGTTTTAATCGCGGAAATCAAACAGCTCACCCCAGCCAAACGCCACGACATTCAGGGCAATAATCTATTTCTGATCAGACATTACAAGGTTTACATCGTTGCATGCTGGACACTTCATGTTTTATCTCTTCGTTTTACTGGTTTATCCACCCTCTTCGTTAGCTTTCTCCTCGGCAGACTCAGTATCTTCTTTTTCTTTCTTGCCTTCATCCTCGGATTCGCCGGTGTTGCTGGTCACTTCTCCAATTACCTGCTGTGCTTTATCGACTGACTCCGTCATTAATTCGCCGGCGACTTTTTTCGCTGCTTCTTCTGCCTGTTCGCAGCCACTCAGACCTATCAGTGACAGCAGACATGCCAGTACCAGTATTGATCTACTATAGCGTGTCCCGTAAATCTTGATACTCGCAGAAAGCAACTCGTGACGCATGTTTACTGCCAAAAATCTGAAAAAATAGCATCAAGACTTCCGGTATGCGCTATAAGAGTTCTCATTGTTTATCTCCTTAATTAGAAATTATTTTTTTTACCCCATGTTGCAAACAATAACAATCTTAAATGCGACCATCCACGAAGAGTCATACTGTCTTCGCCTCCGTCTGCGGCGGACAAAAGGCGAAGGGAAAGTCTTATTAAGGAAACCAACCAAGGCGCTACACCGAGAAACCGCACCGCAGTGGCCCCCATGCTACGAAAAAAGAATATAATATCAGCAAACTGTGATATGAAGAATGCAAAGCATTTGACACACATAGCATTGTGATTATAGTAGGTTGCTAATTTTTGAGATTGAGCCGAACATTGCTGAAAAGGCTGGAACGAGTTGTATCCATTCATTATTTATTAAGAACTTAGCGCCCTTCGGGCGGACCTTTTTAACAGGATTAACGGGATTTAAAGGAAAATCCTATCTGTGTTCTTTCCGTGCTGCGTTGACATTGTGATATTTTATTTATATCTGACGGATATGGATAACTATTTTAAAGCAGGAGAAAAACAATTTCGAACAAATCAGCAATAAAAGTTTTTTTATGGTTTTATGACATGGTCTGGAAAATGTTTATTCCGAGGCTTAGATTCAACAAACGTCTTGCTGACGGATATGAGCAGAGGATACTTAAAAAAAAGTTACCAAAAGCGGAACTGTGGATTCAGGCTGCTTCAGTTGGTGAATCATATCTGGCCGTTGAACTAATAAAAAATTTAAAGCCGGAATTTCCAACCAGGATTTTAGTAACTACCAACACTAAACAGGGCTTAGAAATCCTCGAACGATCAATTATAGATATTCTCAAGGAACGCAAAGGAATAAATGTATCTGTAGCGTACTTTCCTTTTGACAAACCGTCCATTATGAAAAAAGCTGCAAACCAGGTCCGCCCTAAAATAACGGTTCTTCTGGAATCTGAAATCTGGCCGGGTCTTTTCTACACATTAAAAAAATATGCTTGCACAACAATTATTATAAATGGAAGAATAACTGAAAAAAGTTTAAAGAGGTATCTTGTCTGGCCTTCATTATGGCGCGCTCTAAGGCCAGATAAAATTTTTGCCATATCTGAAGATGATGCAGGTCGATTTGCCAAATTATTTGGTCCTAAAAACGTAACTGTTATGCCAAATATAAAATTCGACCGTTTAGGCTATACGGAAAGCTTTTCCCAGAAAGCAACCCCCCTTGAAAAAATTATCGCTCCTGACACATACTTAATAATTCTTGGATCTGTCGGACACAAAGAGGAAGCAAAAGTTGAAAAGATTATCCTTGATATACGACGCAGGCAACCCAATACAGTTATTGGTTTGTTTCCAAGACATCTTCAAAGGATAAAACACTGGAAACATACCTTAAGCCGCTTGTCAATCCCTTTTATATTGCGATCAAATGCAAAAACTCTTGTTCCTTCCGGCGCAATCATTTTATGGGATACGTTTGGTGAGCTGAATTTTGCATACAGGCATTCAAATGCCGCTTTTGTAGGCGGAAGTCTTGCGCCTTTAGGTGGACAAAATTTTCTGGAAGCTTTAACTGCCGGAGTTATTCCCGTTATAGGCCCCTACTGGGATAACTTTTACTGGATAGGAAACGAAATAGTAAACCAGGGCCTTGTACGTATTGCTTTGAACTGGAAGCAGGTTGCTGATATTCTGATAGAAAATACAAAGAAGCCGCCTTCACATGAAGATGTGATTAACAAAGCTCTCAAGTATTTAAAAAACCGTCAGGGTGGTACAGCCCATGCTTGCAGCATTATAACAAAAATTCTAAATAAAAAGTAATAGTTCACTTAGGAACGGGGGACGAAATAACTTCCATAAGGAACGTGGACGAAATAACTTCCCCAACTATACATCACAGCTTCAGGCCGCCTTTGTCCGGTCTCAAATCACAAAAATATTGAAATAGCTCGCTATTCCTTCAACTTTTGTGATCTGGGATCGAACAAATTCGACCCAAATCTGTGCGCCTACTTGAGGAAGTTAATTCGTCCACGTTCCTAAGTAGGCGTATAGGCGTTGACCGTCCGGAAGATATAAAGACTGTAAGCAAAATTCTTCAGGGAAAAAATTGATTATATATGTAACCTGCTTGGCAAACTTTTTATTATCTGTTATAAAAAAATTCTATTAATGAGAACAGAGCATATTTGTTTTATTTGCATCAACTATTAACAGAAGGAAAGCAATCATGGCTTTAAGTGAAGAACTTCTCAATATACTTGCATGTCCAAAGTGTAAAGGCGATATATATATTAACGATACAAATGACGGGCTTATATGTGATAATTGTAAACTTTTATACGAAATAAGAGATGATATTCCTATTATGCTCATTGATGAGGCAAAAAGTATTGATTCTTGAAATATGAGCATACCCCAAAGCCCTAAACCTGCCAAACTTGTTACAGGGCTCTTTATGAAGGAAAAGAGCCTTATTGTTCCGGTTATAAGGGAACTTGTTGAAAAATTCGGCTCTATTGACATGGTTAGTCAGTGGCTACCCTTTAACTATACCAGCTATTACGAACCTGAAATGGGTTCTCCGCTTTTCAGACGAGTTCTTGCATTTAAATCTCTTGTTGAACAAAGTTCTCTGCCGGAAATAAAAATTATTACAAACAAAATCGAAAAAATATATTCAAAAAACGATAAGCGTCTTGTCAACATTGATCCAGGATATATGCTTCAAGAACGTTTTGTTCTCGCAACCGGCAAAAACTATGCACACAGAATCTACATAGGTATGGGTATCTATGCCGATCTTACCCTGATCTATCAAAAAGGATCATTTAAAAAATTATCATGGACATACCCTGACTATGCTGAAAAAAACATGGTTGCTTATCTTGAAATGGTACGAAATAAATATGCTGTTGATTTAAAAAATTAGGAGCAAAAAATGATGAAGAGCATGACTGCATATGCTAGTTCAGAAAGCACAAAAGAACAATTAACTGTTTCAATAGAAATTCGCTCCTATAACAGCAGACATCTTGATATTGCCCTGCGAGCCCCTCATGGTTATCTTTGTCTGGAAGATAAAATTAAAAGCATGATTTCTGATAACGTATCACGTGGCCGGATAGAAATTAAACTGCAGATAATAGATGATTCCAAAAACGCATATGGTTTTGATATAGATGAACCTAAAGCCTTGGCATACATTAATGTACTTTCCAAACTTAAAAACAAGTTCAATATAAACGCCGACATCTCCCTGGATCTTCTGGTGAACACAGGCGGAGTTATTAAGCCTGTTGAAACCGGCAAAGATATGGACATTTGTTGGGATAGTATAAAAACCTGCTTAAGCACAGCTCTTGATGACCTTAATGCCATGAGGAAAAAAGAAGGAAATTTCATCGCCAGGGATTTTACCAGTCGACTTGACTTTATTGAAAAAAGTACTGGTCAAATAAAAAAGGACTCCGGAAACCTATTATCTCATTATCAGGAACGACTGAAGGAGCGCATAACTGCATTAACAAAAGGCATGATTGATATCGACCCTGCAAGGATCGCACAGGAAGCGGCTTTTTTTGCAGATAGAAGCGACATCTCTGAAGAAATAGTAAGAGTTGAAAGTCATATAAAAGAATTCAGGGCTATTATGGACTCTGAGGAATCCGCTGGAAGAAAGTTAAATTTTCTACTTCAGGAATTCAGCAGAGAATTTAACACAATGGGAGCAAAGGCAGGGAATTCAAATGTGTCACATATAATTGTAACCGTTAAATCCGAGCTTGAAAAAATACGAGAACAGGTACAAAATATTGAGTAGCTTTAAGGTTTAAAAGGGAGGAAATATGAAACAGAAGTTGTTGAATATTGGTTTTGGAAGTACTGTAGTTGCTGATCGAATCGTGGCTATTGTACAGCCCAATTCTGCTCCAATGAAGCGACTTAGAAATGAAGCTAAAGATAATAAGCGTCTTGTAGATGCAACCCAGGGGCGTAAAACCCGTGCCATGATTATCATGGACAGTAATCATATTGTCCTTTCAGCTATACAGGCAGAAACGATATCACTGCGATATACTATCCTTAAGGAATCTGACCTAAATTGTCATGAATGATCATCGAATTAGCAAGGCTTGTTCAAACCATAAAGAAAAAATTTGCTGTAATGGCAATCTTTTTATCATATCAGCTCCATCAGGCGCCGGCAAAACAACCCTTTGCAAAGCCATTCTCGACCGGATTCCGAATATGCTTTATTCGGTATCATACACAACAAGAAAACCCAGGAATGGAGAACAGAATGGAATCGACTATTACTTCATTACAGAAGATGATTTTAAAAATAGAATAAAAAACAACAAGTGGGCAGAGTGGGCAAAAGTTTATGATAATTATTACGGCACTTCATCAGAATTTATTGATACGAGTTTAGCCGATGGGAGTGACATACTCCTTGACATTGATTTTCAGGGCACATTACAGATTCTTGATCAATACCATGACAGTATAACTGTCTTTATAATGCCGCCCTCATTGAATATCCTTAAGCTACGCCTTAAATCAAGAGGGACTGACAACAAGGATATCATTGCAAGGCGTATTGCTGTTGCAGAAAAAGAGATGAAAAACAAAGATTTCTACCGCCATGTAATTATCAATGATAAATTATCAGTTGCTGTTGCTGATCTGATATCCGTTGTAGAGGAATACCGTACAGGCAGAGAATAATAAATCCTTTTAATCGTAATAGTTCACCACGGAACGACACGGAGTTTCGCTTTGAAAACAGAAATACTATATGGTTTCCATCCTGTTTTTGAAGCTCTCAAGGCCGGCAGAAGAAGTTTTTTTGAGCTATATATTGCAAAAAACAAAATACCAAAACCATTTGAAAAATTGCCGGCAATAGCTAAGTTCAGAAAGATATCTGTTAAAAAACTAAAGCCATCTCAACTTAAATATTTAACCAAAACTGATCTGCATCAGGGAATTGGAGCAAAAGTAAGTCCATATCCATTTGTTAAACTCAATGATATTGTTAATGGGCCACAACATCTTGATATCAAACAGTTATTTTTGTTATTAGACAATGTGGTAGATCCGCATAATCTCGGCGCTATAATCAGAACAGCTCTTTGCGTCGGAGTTAACGGTGTAATAATTACAAAAGACAGATCCGCCTTGCCCACACCGGCAGTCTCCAAAGTATCTGCCGGAGCGCTTGAGCATGTTAATGTGGTATGTGTAACAAATATCGTAAATACAATAAAGATATTAAAGAATAAAGGCTTGTGGATTTATGGAATGGATAAAAATACAGATAAAGACATTTTTTCATGTGATTTTTCAGGCCCGCTTGGCATTGTTATTGGCGGAGAAGGCAAAGGCATACGCAGCCTTGTCAAAAAACAATGCGATATTTTGATTTCAATACCACAGATAGAAAAAATAAATTCCCTGAACGCCTCTGTTGCAGCGGCAGTTGTAATGTATGAAGTATTCAGGCAGAGCAATTTGACAATTCCACAATCAAGCAAAATTTAAGGAATTGATAGGGAACGTAGACAAAGTTTCGGGTGAAAAAGGAAAGAAATGATGGATTACAAAAAACCAAAACGATACTTTGAAAAGTCAGGGGTAGTTGATCCAGGCGCATCCTATTATGTTCCCCTGAAGAATGTTACCAATATGGACAATCAGGATATTAAAACTATGGTTGACCTTGGGAGGTACTTTTCCATATTTGCACCAAGGCAAAGCGGCAAGACCACCTTTTTTGAGGGCTTTTGCCATGAACTGGAGAAAGAGACTACCTACATGGCTATCCTTCTTAGTTTCCAGGATTACAAAAATCTCAATTCACAAAGATTTTATCAATTGATTCAAAAAGATCTTTACAAACAACTGGTAAACAGGCTGGCCGATGTGGATTGCCCGAGGCTTGATGCGGTGAGAGCGTACCTGGATACGCATAATATTTCCGATCATACCTGCTTTCGTGAGTTATTTGAAGAACTAAATCGCATGATAAAATTGAAAAAAATCGTTATTTTCATAGATGAATTCGATGGCATCCCAATAGACGAACTGGAAAATTTCCTGACCACCTTAAGAGAACTCTATCAAAGATACAAAAAACGGACAGACAAAGCTCTTTACTCCGTGGGACTGGTGGGTATACGCAACATTACCAAGCTGATTGTAGGGGGTGTCTCCCCATTTAATATCGCTGACCAGGTGAAACTTCCGCCTTTTACTCTAAAGAATGTCCGTGACCTTTATGCCCAATATACAAAGGAAACCAATCAACCCTTTACTGAAGATGCAGTAAAAAAAGTATTTAATGAAACAGCCGGCCAGCCCTGGCTGGTGAACCGCATAGGCACCATTCTGACGATTAACATAAAGCCTGAAACCACAGCCCCAATTACTGAAGAAGATGTGGAAAAGGCGATTGACATTCTTCTCTATGAAGAAAACAGCCATTTTGATAATATCACTGAAAAGGCCAAACAATACAAAGAGACTTTTATAGACATTGTTTTTGATGGGGTTGAATATATTCCTGGCGATGATGAGCAGTCCCTTCTTTTGACGCATGGTTTGATTAAGGGAGAAGGAAAGAATATTAAGGTCAGCAACCCTATCTATAAAAAAAGGTTCACCAAAACCTTTTTTCGGGAATCCGGGGCAATTGTAGATGTATCTGTTAAGGGCTACTTTAGACCTGACGGACTTCTGAACATGGAAGCCATCCTTTCTGATTTTGAGGAATACATCATCCAGATCGGTGTAAGCGCCTTTTACAAAAGCCAAAAGCCATATGAGAGGACAGGACAGTTTTTGCTTACTGCCTGGTTGTACCAGTTTATAGGGGGCAAAAAAGGGGAGCTTCGTTACGAGGTGCCAAGCGGATTGGGAAGAATGGATATCCTCTTGATCTACCGGGGACATAAATACATTATCGAAACCAAAATAAACCGCTCACACGGGAATCGCGCCTTAAACAAAGCAATTGATCAACTGTGCAGCAAATACCTTTTAACCGAGCGTGCCAATGAGGGATATGTGGTAGTTTTTGATCTTAAGACAATGGTGGGTGAATTATGTACTCCACAAAAACATCAAGCGGAAGGAAAAGAGATATTGAGTTTTAATATCGGGATAGGAAGGTATAGACTTTCAGATAAATAATTTCACTTTGTTATCAGTCGTCGACGTATAACTAATACGCCATCATCCTTCTGGCCTTGTGAAATTAATTATCTGAAAGTCTATAGAAGCGTAAGAGTATAGGTCGTATCATTTCCGGCTCGTCCGGGTAAGGAGACGGCTGGAAGAACGGGAGCAAAAAAATGGCCAAGAAAATTAAGAAAATTCCTTACGGTATTGCTGATTTTGAATTGATCCGGCGCTTTGACTACTACTATGTGGACAAAACCGGTTTTATCCCGTTGATAGAGGCGGCAGGCAGGTATCTTTTCCTGATTCGACCTAGGCGATTCGGCAAGTCCCTGTGGCTCTCCGTCCTGGAAAGTTACTATGATATTGCCAAAAAAGACCGTTTCAGGGAGACCTTCAAGGGAACGTGGATTGGGGAAAACCCCACTGAGGACCAGGGGGTGTATCTGATACTGCGTTTCAATTTTTCTGCAGTCAATCCTGATCCTGAAAAGCTGGAGAGTTCGTTTGAGAGCTACTGCCAGGGAGTATTTGAGGAATTTCTCAGCAAATACGAAGATGCGTTCACCCCGGAAATCATCAGCAAACTCACTTCTTTGCCTACCATTACAGACAGGTTAAACAGGCTCTTTGCCTACGGTTTCAGCCATGACTTAAGGCTCTGTATTCTCATTGACGAATACGACAACTTTACCAACACCATCCTTTCCGTTCACGGTCAGAAGACCTACCATGACTTGACCCACGGCGCTGGTTTTCTTCGCCATTTTTTCAATGTGCTCAAGGCCGGAACCACCGGCAGCGGATCCAGTCTGGCCAGGCTGTTCATCACAGGAGTCTCGCCGGTAACCATGGACGATGTCACAAGCGGGTTTAACATTGGAAGAAATATAAGCCTGGAACCGAAGTTCAATGAAATGCTCGGTTTTACCATTTTGGAAACAAGAAGGCTTATTTCCTGGTACAAAGACCACGGGAATTTTCCTTTAGATACCGACGAAGCATTCGGTATCATGCAACTATGGTATAATAATTATTGCTTCTCCCACAAGAGTCAGCAATGGGTTTTTAATCCCGATATGGTCTTTTATTTTATGCATTCATGTATTGAGAGCGGAGAGATGCCGGATGACCTTATCGACCAGAACGTCCGGATTGATTATGGCAAACTCAGGCATTTGATCCTTGTTGACAAGCGGTTCAATGGCAACTTCAGCCGGTTGAAAGAGATTATGGAAAAAGGGCGCGTCACATCCTCGGTGACCCGCAGTTTTCCATTAGAGGCCCTCATCCAGCCGGAAAACTTTATTTCCCTGCTCCTCTACTTTGGGCTGCTGTCCTTTGCCCCTGCAAGCGGAACCAGAACCGTGCTGCAAATTCCAAACCTCACGGTTCAGAAGCTTATGTACGGGTATCTGCGAGACGCCTATGCTGATGTGGATATCTTCAGGGTAGATTTTTGGAGACTCGCTAACATGCTGGGGGATATGGCGTATGACGGAGTATGGGAACCTGTGTTTGATTTCCTGGCAACCGAAGTGAAAAACCAGACCTCGGTGCGGGATTATCTTGCAGGAGAAAAGGTTATTCAAGGCTTTCTCCTGGCCTATCTCAATTTGACCGACTATTTTCTGCCCAGAACAGAAATGGAAATGAACAAAGGCTTTGCAGACATTTTTCTTGAGCCATTCTGGGCAAGGTTCCCGGACATGGGGTATGGCTACGTGATCGAGCTGAAGTATATCAAACGAGGAGAGTTAACCCAGGATATCCTTGAAAAGAAAATTGCCGAGGCCAGGGAACAGTTAAACAAATACGCTCAAGACGACCATGTTGTAAGAGCTATGAGCAAGGGAAAACTGAAAAAGATTGTTCTGGTCTATCACGGGTGGGAGATGATTTATCGAGGGTAATATCTGATTTAAAATGTGCGATCAGATTTTAAGGCATTGACAGAGGGCTTGGCTTTACTATCTTTTGGCTCATGTGGAGAGAGTATGCCCTCAAGGGAAAGAAAATGTTTCTTTATAATGTCACGAAACCGGTTTTGATAAATGACTCAGCAGAATAAATTTTTAAGCGCGGATATCAAGCTTGCCAAGCTCAAACTTCATCTCACAGCACGTGATCATATTTACCTTCCCCAATTTGCAGGTTCAGCGCTGAGAGGAGGATTCGGCCATGCGCTGCGCAAGAGCTGCTGTGCTATGCAGGGTCAGGATTGCCGCGTTTGTATGCTGAAAACTTCTTGTTTATATGCCTCTGTTTTTGAGATATCCTTTAATCATGTTTCTGCCGATGGTTACAAACTCTCCGACTATCCCCGGCCATTCATTATCGAGCCTCTGTTCTTTAACCAGAACAAATTTCAACCCGGAGGATCTTTTTCATTGTCGGCTGCGTTTGGTTTGTTAGACGAGAATAGTTAATATTTAAGGTACGACCTATTTTTCTCCTTATCATTTTAACCTGTTAAAAACCGTTTAATACATTCACAACCCTGTTCAATTTTCGGAAAAAACGTATGGAAATATTCCTCAGTGACATGATCGGCACCCGGCCAAGTCTCCAGCACCCGAACGCCGTCAAAATCGACCGCTGCCACCCGGAAGCCCAGGCTCGTCGCCGGCATATAGAAATCCGATCCCGGCAGTACGGCGATGCTGCTCTCTCTAAGAAGTGCATCAACCAGTGCGATAGAGGTGATAATCCCTCGCTCATGAAGCTGTTTTCGAAAATTTTCAAAATCAGGGAACAGATAAAAAGAACCCGCGGGTTTCGGACAATTCAATCCCATGCCAATAAAACGAGTGTGCAAATAATTGAGAATATACTTATAAATATCGCATGTTTTTTCCACAAACGGCCGGACTTCGTCAAAGTCACGATAGGCTTTTAACGCGGCATATTGCACGGGTGCGCTGACAGCGCTGAATGTTTCGCTGACCACTGATTTTAATGCTGACATCATGAGTTCCAGTGTATCCGGAATCAGAACAACCCCCAGACGATAACCGCCGGCGGCAAATGATTTTGAAAGCCCACCGGAAACAATGGTCCCTTCCGGGTAAAAAATTGCCAGGCTACTCATGGGCAACTGATCAAAATCAATCATTGCATATATTTCATCGGAAATAACAATCACCTGGTATGCCCGGCAAATTTCAGCGATCTCTTTGATTTCATTTTCATGGTAAAGAGCGCCGGTCGGATTGTTTGGGTTGTTGAATATCAACAGCTTCTGCGACTGCCCGGCACTGTAACAAGCCCGATCCAGCAGTTCCGGAGTCAGCCGGTAGTTGTTCTCCCGGGATGTCGGTATTGGAATGATTTCTTTGCCTCTCAGGGCCGCCTGCGGACCATAGCTAACCCAGCTCGGAACAGGTATCAGAAGCGGGCCTTCCATCAGGTAGATAATCTGAAAAATCAGCTCTTTGCTTCCTGGACCGACGCATACATCCAACGGCTTGAAATTATACCCGAATTCATTCCGATAAAATCCAGCAACCGCTTCGCACAATTCCGGCAGCCCCTGTGTGGGAAGGTAATCCTTCTTGTCTGCATTGTCCCGAAGGGCTTGCTGGATAATTTCCGGAACAGGAAAGGGCGACTGGCCGAACCCGAAGTGCACGATATCTTCCCCCTGCCGGCGAAACTCCAAGGCTTTTAAGTTGATCGCCAAAGTTGCGGACTCTTTAAGACTCAACACCAGCGGATTTAAAGCGGGTCTCATACTTTTCTCCGGAAATTTGATGAATTGTTAATTCTGCCCCACCATTCCCATATTAATTCCTGGCGACCTCCGATAATTGAATTCTTACTTACTCGTACTGTAAGCTATAGACTTTTTGGTTCATAATAACAAAATATATACTTTTACATCTTTTTAGGCAACCAGATTTTTTATCGCAGCGAACGCTGAGCATCACCAGTGGCAGTGGAGCGGCAGCGTAGCTGCCATCTGGTGAATGCCTGTTATTGTGTATGCGCTCCTATCTTCTATGAATCAATTTTAGGAATAGGTTTCGCTTGAATGAACTCCACGAACCTTGCTGAAAAGTTTGTGTAGCACATCTCAGTTGAAAATCCGCCACCTGGCATTTGCTTTCCAGTCGGATGTAAAAACAAAATATGAATCTCTGCTAATATCATCAAAGACGCTCTGGAGAGATGGCGAAGCATATCAACGAATTTGAGCTTTTCAAGTTCAGAAATTGATTGGGAATTCGGGGCATTTACTAAAACATTGAATAATGAACGCACTTTCCAGATTTACCCCTGATATTGAAATTTATTCCATTGATGAAGCATTCCTGGATCTGTCTCAGTGCAAACGATATAATTTGACCGATTATGGACACAAGATACGCTCTACAATAAAACAATGGACAGGTATTCCTGTTTCTATTGGCATTGCCGAAACCAAAACTCTTGCCAAAATCGCAAACAAAATAGCTAAAAAATCTGTAAAGGCAGTGGATGTTTTGAATTTAACCGCTTCCCATCATCAAAACAGAGCGCTCGAAATAACAGACGTTGGAGATGTCTGGGGTATAGGACGCAGTTATTCCAGGTTTTTGAACAATTACGGCATTCATAATGCTCTGCAACTTCGTGATGCTGATGACAACTTTATAAAGAAAAAAATGGGTATTACAGGAATCAGGCTGCTTAATGAATTAAGAGGCATTCCCTGTTATGCTTTGGAGCAATTCCCTTCCCCAAAGAAAGGAATAACCGTATCCAGGACATTCAAGAATTCAATAGAGTCCCTGGATGACCTGAAAGAGGCTGTTGCTGCTTATGTGTCTCTTGGAGCTGAGAAATTGAGAAAAGAACACTCTGTTGCAGGAGTAATAATGGTTTTCCTTATGACCAATCGTTTCAAAAAGGAAAATTATTATATCAATATTAAAACCATAAAGCTTCCTGTTGCAAACAGCGACACTTCCGAGCTTATCCGGTATGCACATGAAGGTCTTAAAGGGATTTACAGAAAAGGATACTTGTACAAAAAGGCAGGTGTCATGTTCAAGCATTTAAATCCTGAAAACCAAATCCAGGCAGACCTTTTTAATTATCTAGATTTCAAGCGTTCAAAAAAGCTCATGCAGACTCTGGATAATATAAATAAAAAGATGGGCTCAGGTACTTTAAAATACGCAGCAACAGGTTTAACCCTCAACCAAAGGTGGAAAACAGTATTTAAGAGACGCTCACCTTCATATACAACAAATTGGGATCAGCTAGTTAAAGTATCATGAGCAAGCAAGGTTGCTAAAAATTTATGATTTCAGTTGAATATCAGCACTAAAATTGGTTAACTCCTGGATTGTTATCATGGCAAGTTATAAAAAGTTCAGGGTTAACATTGCCTGAAAGTCGCTTTTTATTGACTGAGATTCTTTTGCGATTTTATCTATCAATAATTGGCGGAGGACCACGGGCGTGAGCCCGTGGGAATTTACTTTTGATCATCTATAAAACATATCCCAAATAATGGAGGATTCGATATGCCAATATTCATGATGTTTGGAAAATATTCCACAGAGGCATTAAAGGGAATCAG
>Ga0255424_1119_pt1 | contig 18124 bp, 15 predicted proteins | sample ANMaggSeSYBR02F3_FD_182670 | JGI IMG/M metagenome (GOLD analysis project Ga0255424, IMG submission 182670) | Sediment cell enrichment communities from methane seep in Santa Monica Basin, California, United Staets - ANME aggregate JGI... | ecosystem: Environmental > Aquatic > Marine > Cold seeps >... | reverse complement strand
GCGAAAAGGGTTTGTTACAGGCGCTTGATAATCAAGCTCGAGTGGCGGCCTGGAAATCCAAACATCTTCTTGTCTGTTCCCTTCCAGGCCCGGCGGAAGATGCCCCGCAGAACCTCAAACCGATTTTGCTAAATAAAAATCCGGACTATTTTCGTGATAGACCCGTCGCGGTAATCAACGCTCAGGATGTATCAAGCCCCGAGGATTTAAAAAAACCCGGTTCGTCTTGCTGGATAAAGATGTCAAACGTTACGTTCGAGGGACTAAGACAAGCCTTTCTTGATCCTGTTTCCAGGATACGTCTGGCCAGTGATCCATCACCGGAGGAGCACACCGAGTTCATTGCAATGACATGGCAAGGTGGCTTTCTTGATGGTGCGGCAATTCATTTGAATGAAAACCTGAATGTTTTAATCGGCGGACGGGGAACAGGTAAATCAACTATCATTGAAAGTGTTCGTTATGTTCTTGGCATGGAGCCGCTAGGCGAAGAAGCCCTTAAGGCGCATAGCGGCATTATTCGTCAGGTACTTCGAAGCGGCACAAAGATATCAATGCTGGTCCGCTCTTACCATCCGGATAAACGCCATTACCTGATCGAACGAACAATTCCAAATCCGCCGGTTGTCAAAGACGAGACCGACAACGTTCTAAATCTGACTCCTGCTGATGTGGTTCCTCAGACCGAAATATACGGACAACACGAGATTTCAGAACTCACAAAAAGCCGAGAAAAACTCACACGCCTTCTCGACCGATTCGTTGAACGTGATACCGATATCGTAAAACGAAAGAGCAGCGTCCGACGACAGTTGGAGCGTTCGCGCTTACGTTTGCTTGAAACCAATAGAGAACTCATGCAAATTGAGGAACGTCTGGCCAATCTGCCGGCGCTTGAGGAAACGTTGCGACGATTTCAAGATGCCGGGCTCGAAGAAAAACTGAAGGAGCAGAGCCTTCTTGTTCGGGAAGAAAGGGTGCTTAAGACTTCAGAGGAACGGATAGACCCTTTCAAAGAACTCTTGAATCAACTTAAAGATATGCTTCCTGTTGACTGTGCCTTCATTTCTAAAAAAGCACTGGAGAACCTTCCAGGAAAGGATATCCTGGGCGATGCAAACGATATACTGGACCAATTGACCAAAGACATGAATAAAATTGCCGCTGACATAAAGCAGGCTATCGGAAATGCGGAGACGGGCTTAGGTGAAATAAGAAGCAGGTGGGAGGAACGTAAAAAGGCGGTCATGGAAGCCTATGAAACCATCTTGCGTGAACTGCAGAAATCGAGAATTGATGGTGAAGAATTCATCCGCTTAAGGCGACAAATTGAGGAACTTCGCCCGCTGAAGGAAAGACAAGCCAGGTTGCAACGCGATTTGAAAGAATATGAAAGTGAACGGCGGAACCTTCTCTCTGAGTGGGAAGACGTAAAGGCCGAGGAATTCCGACATATAGAGCGTGCGGCGAAAAAGGTAAGCAGGAAACTTGAAGGACGTGTTTTGGTTGATGTTGCTGCAGGCGGTAACAGGGAACCGCTGGTTCAGCTTTTGCGCGATCAAATAGGCGGCCGATTATCCGAAGCGATTGAATCTTTAACGGAAAGCACGGATTTCTCTCTGCCGATATTCGCCTCGGCATGTAGAGAAGGCCGGGATGCGCTATCCCGACAGTTCAACATCCCATCCAGCCAATCTGAAAGAATTGCACAGGCTAAACCCGAAGTCATCATGCAAATCGAGGAATTGGAGCTGCCGCCGACCACAGCCATTAAATTAAATGTTGCCGCTGACGATCAACCACCCATGTGGCAGGCACTTGAGGACCTTTCCACGGGACAAAAAGCAACAGCGGTTCTCCTTCTCCTGTTACTTGAGTCGAGTGCGCCATTGGTTGTGGACCAGCCTGAAGACGATCTTGATAATCGCTTCATTTCCGACGGAATAGTTCCAAAAATGCGAGAAGAAAAACTCCGACGTCAGTTTATTTTTGCCACCCATAATGCCAATATACCGGTGCTGGGAGACGCTGAATTGATCGTTGGATTAACAGCATACGGTGAGGCGGGCCAAGGAAAAGCGATACTCTCTCAGGAGTATATGGGGTCCATCGACACGCGACCAGTCCGTGAACTTGTTGAAGAGGTACTAGAGGGGGGAAAGGACGCTTTTGAGATGCGCCGCTTAAAGTACGGGTTTTAAGGGATAATCAAATGACAAAGACAGAGCTGTTAGAGCTAATAAAGAATGGCGAGAACTCCGGAATTGAGTTCAAGCGTGACACAATAGACAACCGGGCATTGGCCAAAGAGCTTGTTGCATTTGCAAATTTGCGTGGAGGCCGTGTGATCCTGGGCATAGATGATGATGGCAGTGTAGCGGGGATAACCAGGGATCGCTTGGAGGAATGGGTTATGACTGCCTGCAGAGATAAAATTCGCCCTGAATTAATCCCATATTATGAAATAATTCGCGATGTGGAGCAGGAGAAAGATGTAGCTATTGTTCAAGTTGACCGTGGATGGGCGGTCCATCATGTGTGGCATAAAAACCACAGGACTTACTATATTCGTGTTGGAACACAAAGCCGGGAAGCCAGTGCCGAGGAACTTGAGCGATTGTTCCAGCAGCGCGGGGCCTTCCGGTTAGAGGTGCGCGGAGTGTCGGGCTCGTCCGCAGACGATTTTGACTATCGCCGTTTGAACGACTATTTTCAACGAATCCGCTCTCAAGAAACGCCACGTATGGATGATGCAGATGCCTGGCAAAATTTGCTTGTAAACACCGAGTTTCTGATTGAAGAAGATGACACGACTCCGGCGACTGTTGCGGGCTTGCTTCTGTTTTGCGCTAATCCGAATCGTTTCTTGCCTCAAGCAGGAATAGATGCCGTTGCCTATCCTGGAAAGGAAAAGGATTATGCCGCTAAAGAACGGCTATCTATTCGTGGCCCTATGACGGCTTTGTTTGGGAGCGAAGGACTTGTTGAGAATGGACTTGTGGAACAAGCGGTGGAATTCACAAGGAGAAACACGGAAGTCTCAGCCAGCCTTGCTGATGGTGCAAGGCGTGAGGTTCGATGGTCGTATCCGGAAGAAGCGGTTAGGGAAGCCATTGTCAACGCCCTTGTTCATCGGGACTACCTCTTGTCGGGAACAACAGTGGAATTGTCCATATATGAAGATCGGTTAGAGGTGATTTCCCCAGGACGTCTTCCTAACGGCATTACTCCACAGCGTATGATAACGGGTTGCCGTTCAGCGCGAAATCAACTGCTCAAGGACGTTATGAGAGACTACGGTTATCTTGAGCACATGGGCATGGGGGTACCTCGAAAAATTGTTAAAGAAATGCAGAAGCACAACGGAACTTCACCAGATTTAATTGAGGACGAAGAACGTTTCATGGTAAGGCTTTGGAATAAATAGAGATAATGGATGACACGCCAAATGATTCAAAACATGGAAATTCCTATACTATTAAATTACAAACCTTCAATAGGAGCTGGATAGCTGAATATGACTGATTCTGTTGACAAAAAAATGTACACCTTTTTCATGCCGGGCGAAGAGCGCATTTACTTTCGCTATTTCCATTTCATTGCAATTACCCTTCTGCTGGTTGTGATTGCCTTTCAGGTAGTTACCTCGGAGACGAGTGTGAAGGATGCCGTGGTGACAGCGCTCGTTTTTGTCTCGCCTGTTTATTTCGTTTACTTTGTATTTGGAAAACGGTTTGCCGACTCGGTGACGCTTGATTTTAATGCGCGCAAGGTCCGCTTTTCTTTTTCTGATGAAAGAGGTACGTTTGAAAGGGATTTTCAGGATATCGAGAAAATCAATTTTAGATTCTATCTTACGTTTGTGATGGAGGACGCCAGAATCATGGTGAAACGGCCCAAAAACAAAAAACAAGTGTTTCGGATGCTTAAAAGCGTATTCACGGTTGACGTTGGTATGTTTAGTGGGTTCTAGCGAATGAAAAACGCTGAAGATAGTGTTCATGAAGGTAAACATCGGCATATAGATTCAATTGACAGCACTGGATTTCGTCTTTTGATAACGCTTATGCTCAACTTCATAATCCCTGTAATTCAGCTTATCGGCGGTGTTTATGCCAACAGCATGGCTCTGATTTCTGATGCTACCCATAATTTCAGTGATTTTATTGCGGTGTTGATTTCTTATGTGGGCTATAGGGTTGGCCAAAGGGGCGCTTCTGCTAAACATACATTTGGATACTGGCGCGCTGAGATAATGGCCGCACTTTTAAATGTGGCAATTCTCGTTGGGGCTTCGGTATATATCGTTTACGAAGCGAGTCAGCGGCTTTTCAATCCTGAACCCGTGACAGGATTGGTTGTGGTGTGGATTGCAGGGGTCGGTGTTATAGGAAATGGATTTTCCGCCTTGCTGCTTCATAAGGATGCCAGGCACAGCCTCAATATAAGGGGAGCGTTTCTGCATATGGTTGGAGATCTTCTTACCTCTGTTGCAGTGGTAGTCGGCGGAATGGTACTCATCTTTAAACCTTGGTACTGGCTGGATCCGGCTCTTTCTTTACTTATCGTTTATTTTATTTTGAAAAACTGCTGGGGGATTTTGAAGGAAGCCGGCGGCATCTTGATGAATGCAACACCTGCAGGAATAGACATAGAGGAAGTAAAAGAAACTCTTGAACAGATTCAAGGTGTTTGCGGAGTTCATTATCTTCATGCATGGAACCTGAGTTCTTCAAGCATAGCATTTTCCTGCCATATAGTAGTTTTGGATCAGCCGGTCAGTAATACTGAAACTCTGGCCAAGACAATTCGGGAAACATTACTTAATCGTTTTGGTATTGACCATCCAGTACTGCAGTTTGAAACTTCTCAATGCGGAAATGGAAGCACACTGTGTGAAATTTCCGGCTGAAACAGTTCTGAATTAAACACAAATAAAAAAGGCATTGAAGAATTGGAAATTACTAAATATTCCAATTCCTTAATGCCTTTTTTAGCCTATAATTATAACCTAAATTGTGTGGTTCTTAAGAAAAAAGGTAACCGTTCACGGTTAACAGTTAACGGTTGATCAAAACGTGGCGAGTAAACTCTTCTGAACCTTTGAGCGAGCCCTTAAATTAGCGATAAAGTGGTTAATACGGGTTGCATGGCGGAGGCTGAGACGGTCCGCAGTGAGCTGGTTTACACTGAGACGGTCTGCAGGAAGTTGGTTTACACTGAGCAGGAAGGGAAAAACCATGCCGGCTCAAAACCCACGTATAAACGTAGTCTTGGACAATTTTCTCTATCAAAACGTCCGATTTTTAGCAGAAAAGGATAATGTTTCATTGTCCGCTAAGGTTAGGGATTTGCTCAAAGAAGCCCTGGAAGTTGAGGAGGATATTACTCTTTCTGCATTTGCCGAAAAAAGAGAAAAATCCTGGGATGATTCTAAAGCGCTATCCCATAATGATATATGGTCTTAAGATCTGGGCCTCTAAAAAGCTATGAGATACAAACTCAAGTACCACATTCAATATTCTCCCCACGATGTTATTCTTATCAAAAAGAAACGACCACACCCTTCTAATAGAAACCCCATTTTTTCTTGACACCATTAAATAATCGTGTCATTTCGCAAGTTAACCGTTAATATACATGTTTTTTATTGGAAGGTCACAAAATGTACAAAAGAAATCTTCGATTACCTGCAAAACCAAAGCAAAGTTTTTTTCTCTGGGGAACGCGCCAGACCGGTAAAACAACGTTGTTAAAGGCATGCTACCCGGATGCCCTGCGAATTGATCTCCTCAAAACCGATGAACTCATGCGATACGCAAAGGAGCCGTCGCTCTTGCGAGAAGAGGTGGCAGCGCTTTCGCATGAACGATTGATTGTGGTTGACGAAATTCAGAAAGTCCCTGTACTTCTGGATGAAATCCATTACATGATTCAGGAGTGGCAACGCGTTTTTGCATTGTGCGGCTCCAGTGCGAGAAAAGTTAGACGGGGGCATGCAAATTTATTGGGCGGCCGTGCGATTCGCTATGAACTCTTCGGCCTGGTGGCACAAGAACTTGGCGCTGATTTTTCCATTGAGCATTTCGTCAACACCGGCCCGCTTCCAGATCATTATGGGGCTGAAAACCCTGCTCTGGCGCTCCGTGCCTATGTGGATGATTACTTGCGGGAAGAAATTCTGGAAGAGGGCCTGACGCGCCGTCTACCAATATTTTCCGACTTTTTCAGGGTGGCAGCCATCGGGGACACGGAAATTCTGAACATGTCCAACATTGCACGAGAAACGGGGATCGCAGTTTCCACTGTCCGGGACCATTATGGCATCCTGGTCGATACCTTGATGGGCGCCTTTCTGCCGGCCTTCACATTAAGGCCCAAGCGCCGCACGATTCAGGCGCCGAAATTCTATTTTCGGGATCTCGGCGTGGTCAACCATCTCGCAAGGCGAGGGGCCATCAAGCCCGGATCGGAACTGTTTGGCAAAGCTTTTGAAAACTGGCTGTTTCATGAACTGTCGGTTCACGCAAAATACAGCGAATTGTTCTATGAACTTTCATACTGGCGACTTTCCAGCGGCATTGAAGTCGATTTTATCCTGGGGCCAGGTACCGTCGCCATTGAAGCAAAGGGCAAGCCAAAAATCACTTCCGGGGATATACGGGGGCTTGTCAATTTCAAAAAAGATTTCCCTGAGGTAAAGTGGCTGATCATCGTTTGTCTTGAAAAAAGGATGAGAAAGACCGACGAGGGTATTCATGTCGTGCCTTATCAAGAATTCACAAAATTGCTCTGGGATGGAAAATTGACCCAGGGTCTCTATCGATAATCACCGCCCGATTCATGTATTTTGAGTTCACACCCTGCTTGCCCCGCTGTTCTCTGCCCTTTGCCTGCTCGGTATCCCAGCATTTCGGCCTCCTCGCCTCCCATCTCTGTGCTTCCCGCCATGCGCCTTCAGAACCATAATCTTGTCAAGTCCCGTTCCCACCCGTCTAATTATCCAACCATACCGCAGTTCAGACCTCTGTCCTTTCATCCTTCATTTTTTTTAATCTCTAACTTGTGAAATGAATTATCTGAAAGTTTATAGGTAGCGGAGAGCACTTTGTCTTGCAGGTCAAAGGGGGATTCCATTTGAAATGCTTGCTTTAGGTATTATTTAATCCTTAATACCATATGCTGTAATTTTTTTATTGACACATACTATATGTGTGGTATTAACAGGCCTAACGTCAATATTTAATTCAGCATTAATTAATAAGTCTATCACTAATTTTAAATCAATTCCAACAGAATTTTAATAGGTGGTATAAGTGTTTGAAGAAATCAAAAAACGGAACGGAAGAGTAGTTGAGTTTAATTCTACAAAAATTACGGCCGCCGTTATTAAGGCAGGCAAAGCAACCGGAGAATTCAAAGAAAAAGAAGCAAAAAAACTTACGCTAAAAGTACTTACATTAGCTCATGAGCTTCGTCTCGGTCCTCTTCCGGAGGTGGAAGAGATTCAGGATATTGTTGAGAGGGTATTGCTTGATTCTTCGTTCTATAAGACAGCCAAGTCATATATCATATACAGGGAACAGCATGCGCAGATAAGAAACCTTGTAACCAAGGCTAATGTTGATCTTGTTGACCACTACATCCAGCAATTAGACTGGAAGATCAAGGAAAACAGCAATATGTGCTATTCGCTTCAAGGGCTCAACAATTACATTTCCTCGGATATAACATCAGAGTATTGGTTGAACAGGATCTATCCACCTGAGATCAGATCTGCTCATAAAAAAGGTGATCTTCACATCCACGATCTTAGCCTTCTGTCGATATATTGCGTTGGATGGGATTTGCGTGATCTGCTAATACAGGGCTTTAAGGGAGTTGAGGGCAAAGTAGAGAGCGCACCCCCGAAACATCTGAGATCAGCTCTTGGCCAGATCGTAAACTTTTTCTACACACTCCAGGGCGAGGCCGCGGGAGCACAGGCTATTTCCAATTTTGACACTTTTCTTGCCCCATTTGTACGTTATGATAATTTAGATTATATTGAAGTAAAACAAGCCTTTCAGGAATTTGTTTTTAACATTAACATCCCGACGCGTGTGGGTTTCCAGACTCCTTTTACAAATATTACAATGGATCTTTATGTTCCTTCAATTTTAAAGGACCAGCCTGTAATTTTGGGAGGAATTGAGCAAGAAGAGACTTATTCCGGATTCCAGCCGGAAATTGATATTATTAACAAGGCGTTTGCTGAAGTAATGATGGAAGGCGATGCAAAGGGCAGGGTTTTCACATTTCCCATACCAACATATAACATCACTAAGGATTTTGACTGGGATAATCCTAATCTTGAGATGATATGGAAGATGACAGGCAAATACGGAATTCCGTATTTTTCAAATTTTATTAATTCAGACATGTCGCCGGACGATGCAAGATCCATGTGCTGCCGCCTGCGTCTTGACAACAGGGAGCTGTTAAAAAGAGGAGGAGGACTTTTCGGGGCAAATCCACTTACCGGTTCAATCGGGGTTGTGACAATTAATCTTCCGAGAATAGGATACATTGCAAAAGAAGAACACGAATTTTTTGATGATTTAAAAGAAAAGGTGCTGTTAGCTGTTGATAGTCTGTCGATAAAAAGAAAGATACTTGAAAGATTTACTGACAGAGATTTGTATCCTTATTCAAAGTTTTATTTAAGAGAAATCAAACAGGGCTCAGGCATGTACTGGAAGAATCATTTCTCCACAATTGGAATCATAGGAATGAACGAGGCCTGTTTAAATTTTATTGGGGAAGATATCGCAAGCGATGCAGGACAAAAGTTTTCTCTTAAAGTAATGGATTTCATGCGTGACACTATTTCTGAGATACAGGAGAAAACAGGTGATATTTTCAATCTTGAAGCAACGCCGGCAGAAGGAACATCATATCGCCTTTCCATGCTTGATAAAAAACAGTTTCCTGAAATTGTTTGTGCAAACGAGGAAGAGCATAAAAAGGGGGCTGATCCATACTATACAAATTCAACCCAGCTTCCGGTAAACTATTCGGATGATATTTACGAAACACTGATGCTTCAGGACCAGCTTCAGGCAAAATATACAGGAGGGACAGTACTTCATGTTTTTCTCGGTGAACTGGTGAATGACATAGAAGCAGTAAAGGGTCTCATCCGGAAAGTGGCAACCAATTTCCGCCTGCCTTATTTTACACTTACACCAACTTTCAGCATATGCCCATCTCACGGTTATCTGATCGGCAAACAGGAGAGATGCTCAATCTGTAATCAGGAGACCGAAATCTACTCCAGGGTTGTGGGTTATTTAAGACCGGTAAAACAATGGAATAATGGAAAGAAGGCGGAGTTTAATATGAGAAAAACATTCAGCCCTGATTTCTCAAACAAGGTGGCTTAAGTTTTTATGATTATAGGTGGATTACATAAGAATTCTTTAATTGATTATCCGGGAAAGATAAGCTGTGTTATCTTTCTTTCCGGGTGCAATTTTGACTGTCCTTATTGCCACAATCCTGAACTTGCAAAGGGGGGGTCTCTATTATCCCATGGTTATATGAGCGAAGACCTGATATTTGATTTTCTTGGAAGCCGCAAGGGGTTTCTGGATGGAGTTGTTGTTTCAGGTGGTGAGCCGACACTGCAGAAAGGTCTTATATCGTTTTGTGAAAAAATTCGGCTTATGGATTATCCCGTTAAGCTGGATACAAACGGAAGCAGGCCCGAAGTAATAAGGAAGCTCATAGACGAAGATCTTGTAAACTATATAGCAATGGATATAAAGACAGATTCCTCACACTACACCCCATTAATAAAAGACAATTCCAGCACGGATGACATTTTTTTAAGTGTACGCATCATAAAGGAATCAAATATAGATTATGAGTTCCGGACCACCTGCATTAAGTCTTTGGTTAATAAAAGTACAATTGAAAACATGAGTTATTTGATTAAAGACTCAAAGCTTTATGCATTGCAGCAATTTAGTAAAACAGAGGTTCTGCATCCTGAATTCTTCAAGGATAATTCTAATATTTATAAGCATGATGAGCTAATGGAATTAAAGTCCGTTGCAAACCAATGGGTCAATAAATGCATTGTTCGTTGAAAGCCTCCACAAGTTTTTCTGCCGCAATGAGACCTTTGAAAAATGCTCAATTTTGTTCAAGTTCAAGGAAGGCGAAAATTTTAAATGTAGGAATACATTGAGTATTTCGAGGCTTAAAATTTGAGTCTGACGCCGAAATTGGGCAAAAGGGGGCGTTTTGCAAAGGTCTCAATATAGCCCCTGCCTTAGATCTTCTGTTGCATCAAAAAAAGCTTTCCGTTGTTCATTTATTGTCTTACAAAAAAGCTAATTAAAAAAGTATACAAAATGCAAAAATTTAAGTCCGATGATAAAAAATGTTTTTTGCTTGCCGAGAAGATTGAGCGGATTTTCAGGGATGGTTTTGTCTTAAATGATGACGTTATGCATTATATTGATTCTACTTTTTCAAACCCTTCTATAAACGAACTTGAAGAAATTATTTATGACGAGCACAATTGTGAAAGGGATCCATTAATTGAGCTGATATTTTTCCCAGATGAAGCGGCCCAGATTAAGCTCGAAGAATTTCTTGAAAGCAAAGATTTTAAAAAAGAAGATGAAAAAAAAGTAATAGATTATATTTTAAATAAAAAATTAGTAACAACAATACATTTCCCGGAGAACAAAGGTTCAATAAAGTTTATTGTTCCGGAATTATCTGTGCTGCAATTTGTTTCCCGTCTTAATATTTCAAGGAAACTGAACAAAAGGCTTCTTAAAGCAATAAACAAATTTGTTTCCGATAAGTGTAGAACCCCTGTTAAGGTCAGACTGCGAAACACCATGACAGTACTTTCTGAAAACAAGATTAAGTTTTTGAGTTCTTTTTTTGAAAAATTAAAAGTTGAAGAGAATTATTTTTTTAAGTGCCTGGACTTCATGCTGGACTTTTTTAACGGAATTAAAGATGATATAAACATACAGCAGTCGTTTTCCGAAAGGAAGAGGTCGCTTTTTCAGAACCTTCAAAAAGCAGTTAAGTTTGAGGAGGTTCTGAATAAGAACAATATGGAAACATTAATATCTCGTGGAGTAAGAATTCCGCATATCAGTAAAGAGGATGCAATGAATAACATAGTAATAATAGACACGATCACTCTTGCGGTTTATGGCGAACAGTATTCTGCGCCACTTGAGAGGTAGGCAACTTGCTTTGGTTCATCCTTGCCATTGCGACAGCACTTTGTGTAGCCACTGGCGATGCTTTGACAAAGAAGTTTTTCGGCCGATTTTCGCCTTATGATATGGCAATTGCCTCTTCTATTTATAGCCTTCCATTTTTAATTGTATATATTTTCTTTATCCCTATTCCACAACTAGACACTGTTTTCTGGTGGATTGCATGCATATTAATTCCTTTGGATACTTTTGCTTTCTATCTCTACATGAAGGCTATAAAGCTTTCTCCTCTTTCTCTTTCAATTCCGTTTTTGTCATTTACACCGGTTTTTATGATATTAACGGGTTTTATTGTTCTTGGAGAAGTGCCGAACAGTTGGGGAATTATAGGTATTGGTTTTGTTGTGGCCGGCAGTTATTTATTAAATGTCACACAGGTAAAATATGGCTATTTTGCTCCATTTAGGGCTATTCTCAGGGAGCCGGGTTCTATTCTGATGCTGGTTGTTGCATTTATATATTCTTTTTTAGCTGTTTTGGGGAAAAAGGCAATCCAGCATTCTTCTCCGCTTTTTTTCGGTTTTTTTTTCCTGGCGGCTCTTGATATAACAACCTTGATCTTTTTCCCCTTCCTTGAAAAGATTAGGTGGAGAGACATACTTAAGGTTCCTGTAAAAGGATTGAGCGTTGGTTTAATGCTCTTTCTGCATGCATTATTTCATTGCCTTGCCATAAACATGATTGAGGCGGTTTATATGATAGCTGTAAAGCGTATGAGTATTCTTTTTAGCGTTGTATATGGCTGGATCTTATTCAAAGAATCAGATATTAGCGCAAGGATGCTTGGGGCGTTATTTATGTTTGCGGGGGTGGTATTCATTATATTGTTAGGCTGAGAACGGCTTAGCCCAATATGCATCAAGCTAAAATTTAGTTTAAGGTGTATCTGATTGATATTATATAGCATACTATGGCTAATAGTTTTAAAATATCGTTTTTTAATTTTTTTGCTGGAAAAGTGCCTTGGGGGTGGGTATTGCATAAAGGGATTCAATAAAAACATCCTCATAGAGCATAATGGTCCGTTTTTTCATGGTTTTGTTAAAACTATTTCGTCATCTGTTGGTTTTTAATTTGATAGGATTTTGTTCGAAGTTCCTTTCTGCTCTTTTGGGTCATGCCTTCGGTCTCCAACCTTTCCGCCTGGGCTTCCATCTCGGTGGCCTCGTCAAGTACCGCCCGGTCATCGTATTTCATCCCAAAGTCTTTAAGCTTTTCTGCGGAGCTTTTCAGTGGACAGTTCAACACTCCTTCCCTTTATTCTACCGTCCCTTCCGATTATCTTTACGGGAGATATACCTTCGGGATACTCGATTATGACATGAACTTTTTTGCCACAACGTTTAAAACATCCTGCTTGCCAAGGCGGCGCAAGGCCTCAATGGCGGCCTTCTTTGCCCTTTCAAGTTTTTGACCGGTCATGGAGCCTGATCTGTCCAGGACAATGGACAGGTTTACTGCAGGCCAGGATGTGGTCTCAGCCGGCTTGGGGGCGTCAAGGGTGACTTTTACAATAACATTTTGAGTTTCGTCTGTGGGTAGAAGCCTTCGGTCGGTTTCCACCCTGCATTTTACAAGGGAATCGATGCTGGCCATTGACAAAGGAATGGCAAAACAAAATAGCAAGCACGGGCAGCCCAAGAATAGAACCAGTACTCTGTTTAGATTTGTCCTTTCAATAAATTTCAGATTTTTCATTTCATCTCTCCTTTTTCGGTAGATGGTTGACGTGGGTAGAGACTTTTGCCTCTATCTTTTGTCAACATGAGAACACAAATGAAAAAAGAAGTTGTCATTGAAAGGTAAAACAGTTGTAAAACAGAACCTGTTCAAGGTGTAATTTTTATCAATCACTGTATTATCCTAAGAACCTTATTGGTATTCGGCGGTTCGCCACGCATAAGCGGCTGGTAAAGGAGCGTAGCGGATTTACCAATCCAAGCATTAGCCGAAGGCAAGGGCGGAATCGTGAGGTTCTGTCCGAAGGAAGCCGGAGTGCAAAGCTATGATGTTTTCTTTGATAGATGGTGTAGGAGATAATAGAGAAATATAATACAGATGCCAATGCCTCAGATTACATATCAATATCGCAACTATCTGTGAATAAGTCCGAGGGTTTGATTTATAGCAGATATCAAAAGGCGCGGTAATATCTCCGCATCACATACAAGCCAAGTCTATTTTTAAATTTCACGCATTCTTCAACATATTGCGGTCCGGACGCTGAACCGAATATGATCTTTGTCGGAAGGCCATCAAACCACAAGTAAAGGCTTTCTGTCGGCGTTGCTTGCTGATTGTTTCTGACAATCCACCACCGATGATCATTGCTCGACATTTCATAACTATTAGGAAACTTACCACTGCCCGTTGGCATCCCCGACGGTTCTACGTAACTCTCCGGTTTATTTTGTTTTTCTGATATTGGGATCGCGGCAAAGACAGGGTGCCAACGACCAGCACGTGGGCGAATTTCCAAAATTACGCGTCCAGAATGGTGTCTGTGGAGATTCAATTCATACGGCTTCACCATTGGCCGACTAACATTGGGATCTCGATTTTCCAGCGCTGCCCTTATTCGCTCTTTCCAGTCCGGGTCAGTCAGACTCAAGTAAAGGCGCACTTTAATTGCCGGAGGAATTAATTGATCATCAATGCGCCGAGGGAAAAGGGCAATTATTGGAAATGCATTTCCACGTACGCTGAGTGCGCGCTTAAGTGCATATGCGAATTCTTCTCGACATGGTTCACTCGAAAGACTGTTTTCGGTGGCAATGAGCAACCAGCCATCACAACCATCGTCTGAGGCGATAAAGTCTTGTATTTGATCCCAAAGACGCTCGCCAGCACTAATCTTCCACCGATCCATTTGCACATCAATTTGCGCAGATATCAACTCTTGCGCAATGTAATTAACATCTTGGTTGTCGTTGTCTGCCCAAGCGTCGGTCCGCCCAACGTCTTAATATGCGGCACGTATTTTTCGTCCGCTTAATTTATTTTTTAGAAGTTTCAATCTATTTCTTCCGCTTATCACGAATATAAAGAGCTTTTGAATTGGTTGTTCCTATTTGCCTTTCTTCTATGTCAAAAAGCTTTGTTGCAGAAACCAGTTCGCCCAGTTTTCCATATCCGTAATTGCGCGGATCAAACTCAGATGATTGTTTCGCTATATTACTGCCGACAGGCCCAAGTTGAGCCCACCCCCTTTCATCGGAGGACGCTTCCACTGCATTACGTAACAGGCTTACCAGCTTGGTATCTTGTTTTAATTCATTGCTGGATTTTTTGACAATCGCTTCACTTTCATCAGCCTTAGCCCGAAGGACCTCTGTGTAAATAAATTTGTCACAAGCTGAAACAAAAGCGGAAGGCGTCTTTTGCTCTCCAAAACCATACACTAATAATCCTGACTCTCTAATTCTTGACGCCAGCTTGGTAAAGTCACTATCACTAGATACTATACAGAATCCATTAAAGTTACTGGTGTACAATAAGTCCATTGCGTCAATAATCATTGCACTATCAGTTGCGTTTTTTCCTTTTGTGTACGCAAATTGCTGCATTGGTTGAATAGAATGTTGCAATAGAACCTCTTTCCAACCTTTCAGGCCAGGCGTAGTCCAATCGCCATAGATTCTTTTGACGCTGGCTATCCCGTAATTTGCTATCTCTCCCAGTAAACTATCCACAATGCTTGGTTGAGCATTATCCGCGTCTATAAGAACTGCTAACTTGTCAGTGTTTTCCATAGCTTTGTACTTTTCCATTTACTTCTATCGGCCACAATGTGCTGCGTGAAGGGTGACAAGGTCATCGTAAAAAAAAATTATACACGGAATTATGTAAATACTAAAGCCGAACGACCCTTCACGTCAGGTACAATTGTGTGGTTGTGCGCGGGCAAGGCCCGGCTGCTAAATGGTGATACCTGAAATAATGACACAAATATCGGGCAAAGTCCAGACCCAGCCTGATGGACGCGAATGGTAGCCAATGGCAAATGAAGATTACCACCAGAGAAAATATAGTTCCACCGGTCAGACCCCCTTTGAACAATTCACCAGTAAGGTGCATTGTCTTAGAAGTTCACCCGCCAACCTGAAAGTCTATAGTGCATATAGGTCTGATAATCTTCGGATGAAAAAAGTATGAATATTACTTTTTTTAACGATGTATTGGACGCCAGAAAATTACATGTGGTATCTATTGCGATTTTACAGGCTTCTTTTATTGGATACCCGTATACACCGCAGCTAATCGCTGGAAAAGCAACAGAGGTCAGATTGTGATCAGATGCGAGCTTAAGACTGTTAAGATAGCACTGGGTTAATAGCCGGCTGTCCTGTGGCTTGCCGCTATAGACCGGCCCAACCGTGTGAATTACATATCCGGCAGGCAGGTTATAGCCACGGGTTATCCTTGCTTCGCCTGTTGGGCATCCTCCTATGGAGCGGCACTCGGTCAAAAGTTCAGGACCGGCTGCCCTGTGAATAGCGCCATCCACTCCGCCGCCGCCAAGAAGCGACCTGTTTGCAGCATTAACAATCGCATCAACTTCAAGCTTTGTAATATCTCCCTGCCTTATTTCAATACTTTCAAGAATTTTTTTATCCATGATGCCTTTGTTACTTAAACAGAATAAATATTGAAGATAATCAAAGCGAGCTATAAAATTTTTGAAAAATTAAAGATCATAGAGTGCATCATCCCTTAATGGCCTGATGTATTTGGCTTTTGCAGCCTTTCCTTTTTTATCCGGCATCAAAAACGGTTCTTCGCTTTCAAGAATATCTCCCATCTCAGCTTCAATCTTTTCGGGATCTTCTCCTTTTTCCATACGGCTTAATGCTTCTTCCATGCCCCGGCCGAGTTCAATCCCTGTCATATTTGTAAGCTTGCGCATAAGGTTTGCGGCCTGCCGCGGATCATCTTCATTTATCTTGTCTGCTTCTTTGCCCAGCATTTGAATAGCGCTTTCTAATTTGCTTTCATCAAAGGGAAGATCGTCCATGTCGTTGCTGTCTTCTTTTGCCTTTCCTGTAACTGCAAAGGCAGACATCTGCCGGGCAAGTTTATATTTTTTGCATTTAGGACAGTCGGGCATTTTTGTTGTGTTTACGGTTCTGGAAAAGAAATTATAAATTGTATTGCATTTGCTGCAGTAAAATTCGTAGATAGGCATGATTTTTCTTTCACTGTTTTATTGTATAATTTTTCTTATTTTTCCAGATAACTCATTTAAATGAAAAGGTTTCTGAATAAAACCATCACAACCGCGGTTTAAGATCTTCGCTACCTGATTGTCTAAACTGTATCCACTTATAAGAAGTACCTTTGCGTCGGGATTGATCTTTTTTATTATGTCGAAAACTTTTCCGCCACTCATAGTAGGCATAATCATATCCAGAAGGACAATGTCTATCTTATCCATATTTTTTTTGTAAATTTCAATAGCCTCGTCTCCATCTATAGCTGTTAATACCTTATAACCTATGGTTTCCAGCAATTCTTCGCCTACTTCAAGTATATCCTTTTCGTCATCAACCATAAGCACGGTTCCTGTTCCTTTAATTAGTTCTTCGGGAATCTTAACTGCTTTCCGGAGCTTTATTTCAGAAGCAGGCAGATAAATTTTGAATGTTGTTCCAACCCCCTTCTTGGAATCGACATTAATATATCCGTTATGAGCCTTTATGGTTCCATATACTGAAGCCAGCCCGAGACCTGTTCCCTGGCCTATGGTCTTTGTTGTAAAGAACGGTTCAAAAATTCTTTTCATTGTAGGTTTGTCCATGCCCGCACCTGTATCTGCAACCGATAACATGACATAGTTATCCGGTTTTGGATCAAAACGCTTTCCCTTTATGTTTTTGTGGGAAGAATTAATGGTTTTTAAGGTAAACTCACCACCTTCAGGCATAGCATCTGCAGCATTAACATAAAGATTCAATAGCACCTGCTCAATCTGTCCCTGGTCTGCCTCTATTGTATACAGGTTGTCAGCAAGTTCACAGCGTATTGTGAACTCCTTCCTAGTTCTACCAAAGGTTTCTGATGTCTCTTCAACCAATAGATTTAAGTCAAGAGGCTCGACTTTATCCTGGCCTTTCCTGGCATATGCAAGAAGCTGCCTGGTAAGGTCAAGCCTGCTTTCAACCATTTTTTCTATATTTTTTAGCCTTGCATAATTTGGATTGGCAGAGTCAGTTTCAAAAAGCATCAAAGATGTATAACCTTGTATTCCCATAAGCAGGTTGTTAAAATTATGGGCAATACCTCCAACAAGCGTGCCTATTGTTTTGGTCTTTTGTGCCTGTAAAAGTTGAACTTCTATTTTCTTTTTTTCTTTTTCCGCTTGCTTGTGCTGTATAAGGCTCCACATATCCTGCATTAATAATGTAAGCTGGCGGACGTCTAATTCATCGTAATCATTTTCTTTATTTCCCAGGCCTGCAACGATAATAATGCGATTGCCTTCAAAGAGCGGGACGTTCATGTGACGAATTATTTTTATATGACCCTTTGGAAAGCCTTTCTTAAAAGGGTTGGGAACGGAATAATTATTTGTAATAATAGCCTTTCGCTGTCTAACAGCTTCACCCCACAGACCCATTGTTTCCATAGGGTAGGTTAGTGGTTTATTGCTAATGGCGCATTGTTTTACTGTATTCCTCGACCAGGAGTGCATACTAAGAATACTCTCGTCATCGTTCATAAATGCAAGATAGCCGATTTTGCTCTTAGTGAGATTAACGGCAGCTTCGAGAGCAAAGTCCTTTATTTCCTGTAAGGATGCTTCAGTCATTTGGTTAAGTTTCAACAGCACG
>Ga0255424_1118_pt1 | contig 18144 bp, 10 predicted proteins | sample ANMaggSeSYBR02F3_FD_182670 | JGI IMG/M metagenome (GOLD analysis project Ga0255424, IMG submission 182670) | Sediment cell enrichment communities from methane seep in Santa Monica Basin, California, United Staets - ANME aggregate JGI... | ecosystem: Environmental > Aquatic > Marine > Cold seeps >... | reverse complement strand
GTTACAAAATATTCGTTCAGAAAGGCATCCAAAAAGGAAAGCGCCCTGATCTAACCGGAGGCGGACTCATCCGAAGCAGTGGCGGCTGGATTGTGCTCAAGTCCCTCCGGCGGGCAAACATTCACTTTAAAAGTGATGAGCGTGTGCTTGGCGATTCTGATTTCGTTGAAAGGGTTTTAAGGGCTGCCGATGAAGCTCTTGAACGAAAATATGAATTAAAGTCAAAGGGTTATAACATAGATAAACTTTCTGATAGAGTGGCTAAGATTTTTTCAATTAACCCGGAAGATATATTTAAGCTTGGAAAGCAGCCGGTAAAAGTCAAAGCAAGAAGCCTTTTTTGTTACTGGGCGGTTAGGGAGTTGGGATTTACAATGGCGGATTTAGCCCCGAAGCTTAATATCTCACAGCCAGCGGTCAGTATGAGTGCTAAGCGTGGAGAGCAAATAGCATCAGAAAATGGATATTCACTAATGGATGAATAGAATCTTATAATTTTAGGGGTGTCCCGCAACCCCTTAACTTGGGATGCCTAAACCTTTTCTCCGGCGTTCCTCAAGATTGGCGTTGGGCGTAGCCATTTATAAACAAATCTTACTTAATTTTTAGCAAAGCAACTATAACAAAAATGTTGACCCTGTAACAATAAATGATACAATATAAAAAATGATTAAAAGCTTTAAGCACAAAGGACTCGCTGAACTGTTCCAGCGGGGCCGTTCCCGTCGGGTAAGACATGATTTACAATCACGCTCCCTGCGACGTTTGGAAGCTTTGGATCAAACAGAGTCATTGACGGATTTAAACGTACCTGGATTCAATTTCCACGGCTTGCAGGGAATACCTAAACGTTACAGTATCCATGTTAACGGCCCATGGTGTATCACTTTTGAGTGGGAAGAGGGTGAGGCGCTAAGGGTCGATCTTGAACAATATCACTAAGGTGAAGTCATGGGAGAATATTTTGTTAAGCGTCCTTTAAAACGTTCACCGGTTCATCCCGGTGAGATTTTGCGTGAAGACGTGCTTCCAACCATTGGTCTGTCAATAAGCGAAGCTGCAAGACGTCTCGGTATTTCTCGACAGCAATTACATCGCGTTTTAGCCTGTACTCATCCAATTACAACGGATATGGCGCTTAGGGTTGGCAAGTTTGCCGGCAATGGGCCAGATCTCTGGCTGCGCATGCAGCAAGCATATGATTTGTGGTATGCTGAGCATAGAATGAAAGACGAGCTATCTAAGATCGAGACAGTTGAATCATCTGAATCCAGCGCCCAACAAGTGCTTTAACTCAGACCGGGAAAGCAATGCCATTTTTTCGATTTTATCCAGGTAGCATTAAATATATCTTTAGCGTAAGATCGGTTAGCTTTCCCGGCTGGTTAAGCGTACCGTTATAGAGACCAACTAACAAACCAGTGTTGCCGTGGCATTATCCAGTCTTTCTTTGTTTTTCTGAATTGAGAGCAAACTCATCTCAGTAGGGGACCTCAAGTTTGGGAGAGCATCGACAATCGAAGCAAATTCTTTGAAGAGGGGCTATTCAAAGGACATTCCGGTAGCGAGAAAGGCAAGGCAAAGGACAGGCGCGAACCCGAATAAGATTTGTTTATTTGGGACGCACGGATACTGGTTCTCCTTTTCCGGGTAAAGGCACCGGTTACCCGGCCAATGGCATTCAGTTAAGAAACGCACTCATTCACTTAAGGAATTGCCACTTTTTATTAAAAATATAGTTAGTTAATTCAGGTAATGTCACTTTTTTTACTTTACCTGGTCTCCATTTTTTTATCGGCTTCATTGATTTTCTCAAATAGGATCGGTGGTAGTCCCTACAAAACAGTGCGGGTCAATAGTTTCAATGAGTTACATATCATGTCTTCTGGCAGCACATAGCGAAAAACCAGGTGTTTACAAAGTAAAACAGAGCAGTATTCCCAAACCTGCACTGCTTTGTATGGACTACCGATATTTGGGTGTATCCGAATTGGTCAAGACTTTTTCGGAGTTTATGAAAATGGTGGCAAACAAGTTAACCTGTCCTACAATCTCTTCATAAGCGATTCCAGTTTTTCTGAGGATGTAACTTTTTTGTCGCGGCGGTCATCAATCGAGACTGTAGTAACTACCCGCTGAACGCCTTTTTCAAAAGGAACCGAGTGCATCTTCTTGACCAGCATTAAGATATCATCCAAATCGCCATCAATGACAGTTCCCATGGCATTCATCTCAAAGTTCGCCCCTGCATCATTTAAAACTTTTACACAATCGGCAACAAAGTCGCCGACACTTGGGGTAGCTGTGCCTATTGGTATTATATTAATTGTTGCAATTGGCATTATTCCCTCCTCTATATTTCCAAACAAATAGTGTCTGAAGGATTTTTTCCTTCAATCTTTAGTTCGATATATAAATTATATAACATATTAAAATCAATCATTAAATTATTTATCTTTACGTTTTTCCTATCTTTCTTGACATAAAACTCTAAATTTATTAAACTATAAAGTTTAAGTCATTATAATTTTTGTGGTTAATTTTTATCTTCAATTGCTTGAAATCTATCTAATAAATAATGCAATCTTCCTACACTGACAAAATAATATCCGGCTGGTGGACAAAAGGGAACACTGAGCCAAAAGTCGGCGATAATGCCATAAAGGACTCAATATTAAAAGTAACTAATCCTGTATTTTTGATAGGTACAGACGGGGGAATTGCCGTCTCCCAGGATGGTACTATAACTATAGGAAATAAATTAGAATCAAAGAATAACCACCTTCCTTTATATGCATATGCTCCTCCGCTCCATCCGGAAGACCTTGGTGATCCATACTTCAAAAAGGCACATAATCTCCGTTATGCATATATTGCAGGAGCAATGGCTAACGGCATTACATCAGTTGAAATGGTAGAAAAAACAGGACGTGCCGGAATGATGGGATTTTTTGGAGCAGCAGGCCTTTCCCTTGATGAAATAGAATCCGCTATTGATAGACTTCAAAAGAATATGAATGACTATCCCTTTGGGTTAAACCTTATAAACAGTCCCAACAATCCTGAACTTGAATCAGCTATAGTTGATTTGTATTTAAAGCGGGGGATAAGACTTATAAGTGCGTCAGCATATCTTGAGCTTACCCTGCCGCTTGTTTATTTCCGTGTAAAAGGAATCCATCGTGATGTTGATGGGAATATAGTATGTCCGAATAAAATCATTGCAAAAGTTTCAAGAATCGAAGTTGCCGGAAAGTTTTTTTCGCCGCCGCCTGATAAAATACTTTATCAACTTATCGACAAGAATATGATTACAAGAGAAGAAGCAACTCTTGCAAGGTCGATATCGGTAGCAGATGATATGACCGCTGAAGCTGATTCAGGAGGACACACCGATAACAGGCCGGCTCTTTCTCTATTGCCGACAATAACTGCGCTTCGTGATGAGCTTGCTGAAAAATATAAGTATAAAAGACCTCTTTGTGTGGGACTTGGCGGTGGAATTGCTACACCCTCAGCAGCAGCAGCAGCCTTTTCCATGGGAGCCGCCTATATTTTAACCGGCTCTATCAACCAGGCATGTGTTGAAGCTGGCACATCGGAACCTGTTCGTCAAATGCTTGCAGAGGCCAGACAGGCGGACGTAACTATGGCTCCTGCAGCAGATATGTTTGAAATGGGTGTAAAAGTTCAGGTATTAAAACGCGGTACAATGTTTCCGTTTCGCGCTGCAAAATTGTACGATCTTTACTGTAGATATGACAGACTTGAAAACATACCTGAGATTCAAAGAAAAATGCTGGAAAAAGATTTTTTCCAATGCAGTTTAAAGGATGAATGGGAAAATACAAAAAAGTTTTTTGTTAAAAATGATCCAGACCAGATAATCCGGGCTGAAAAAGATCCAAAACACAAGATGGCTCTAATTTTTCGTTCATATCTTGGCCGCAGTTCAAACTGGGCGATAACAGGCGATCTTTCAAGAAAAATCGATTATCAAATATGGTGTGGTCCGGCCATAGGTGCTTTTAATGAATGGGTAAAGGGTTCTTTTCTTGAAAAGTATGAAAACAGGGAAACAGTAACTGTTGCAATGAACCTCCTTTTTGGAGCTGCTGTTGCAACGCGCGCAAACTGGCTTTGCAGTCAGAAAATTACATTGCCAAATAACATTGGCCGAATATCTCCAATGAGGCTTTCAGAAATTTTGGAACTGCTTAAATAACGGTTTACGGTTTACGGTTCACAGTTTACAGTTAATGGTTGATCAAAACATAAAAGCAATCAGTTGTGAACTATTACTATCAAACATGCTGGAATCATTAAAAAAGGCTATTTTTAAAAACCGTTAACTGCGAACCGTGAACCGCTTATAAAGGTATAACAATTGACTACTAATAAGAAAAAATCAATCAAGAATATTTACACTGCTATTATTGGTATGGGATGTTTTTTCCCAAAAGCATCAGGGCTGCATGAATACTGGCGTCTGATTTTTAAGGGTGAGGACGGCATTACTGATATCCCGGAAACCCACTGGTCTCCTGACGATTACTTTGATAAGGATCCCAAAAAATCAGACCATATCTACTGTAAAAGAGGGGGATTCCTTTCGGCTGTTCCTTTTGATCCTACTGAATTCGGTATGCCTCCTTCTTCTCTTGAAGCAACTGATACCTCCCAGATCCTGGGCCTGCTTGCAGCCAGGATGGCGCTTGAAAATGCAGGCTATGGACGAAAAGCCAACTTCAGCCATAGCAGGACAAGCGTAATACTCGGCGCAACAGGGACTCAGGAACTTACCATTCCGCTGGCTGCAAGGCTGGGGCATCCAATCTGGCGAAAAGCTCTTCACAATTCAGGTATTGAACCTGATAAAGCAGAAGAAGTTATTAAAAAAATATCTGACTCATATGTATCATGGCAGGAGAATTCTTTTCCGGGTCTGTTGGGGAATGTTATTGCAGGAAGAATATGCAACCGTCTTGACATAGGAGGCACAAACTGTGTTGTCGATGCAGCCTGCGCCAGCTCGATGGGAGCTATTTACCTCGCCCTCCTCGAACTTTCATCAGGACGGTCAGACATGGTAGTCACCGGTGGTCTGGATACTTTAAACGATATTTTCATGCACATGTGCTTTGCCAGGACATTCATTCTTTCACCAACCGGAGATTCAAGACCTTTTTCTAAAGATGCGGACGGAACTGTTTTGGGGGAAGGAATAGGATTACTGGTTCTTAAAAGGCTTGAAGATGCTGAAAGAGACGGCGATAGAATTTATGCAGTCATCAAGGGCATAGGCTCTTCAAGCGATGGAAAATCACAAAGCATATATTCTCCCAAATCGGAAGGACAGTTGGAAGCCCTTCGCATTGCTTATGAGAATGCTGATACTGATCCGGATTCTGTTGAGCTTGTAGAAGCACATGGTACAGGCACTCGTGTCGGAGATAATGTTGAGTTCAGTGCACTTAAACGCCTTTTTGATGAGTCTGATAAAAAAGCAAATAAATGCGCATTAGGCTCGGTAAAATCCATGATTGGGCATACAAAAGCCGCTGCAGGAAGCGCCGGGCTGATCAAAGCCGCACTTGCTCTTTATAACAAAGTATTACCTCCCACATTAAAAGCTGACGAGCCTGATCCAAAATTGGGTATTAGTGATACACCCTTTTACATAAATACTGAGTCAAGGCCATGGTTTTCTAAAAAGGAACACCCGCGCAGGTCCGGGGTCAGCGCATTTGGATTTGGTGGAAGTAATTTTCATATTGTACTGGAAGAACACCATCGGAATAAAAATGAAATTTTCTGGGATGGTTCAGTTGAAATTATTGCTTTATCGGCTTCCAGCAAAGAAGAAGTTGAAAACAAATTTCGCACCTTAAAAAACTCCATTAATAAAGGAATCTCATATAAAGAACTCGCAATTAAAGCAGCAAAAACCAGAAAAAATTTTTCACCGGATGATCAATTCAGATTTCTTTTAGTTCTTGAAAGACCATCTAATTCCTTAGGAAATCCGTATGATGATTTTTCAGGACTTCTCAGCGAAGCATCAAATTCAATTGAATCAAACTGGCAAAATAATGATAGAGAAAACAACAGGAATTTGAAGAATATATTTTATGGGGGCCCTGAAAAACCCGGTAAAATCGCATTTATCTTTCCAGGCCAGGGTAGCCAGTATGTAGGAATGGGCCGCGATTTAGTCTGTACATTCCCGGAGGCATTTAACATCCTTGAAAAAGCCAATGAAAAATATAATAATTCTGAACTGCTAAGCGATTTTATCTATCCCAGGCCGGCTCAAACAAAAACAGAAAAGAAAGAGCAGGAAGAAGCTTTAAGAAGAACCGACATTGCTCAACCGGCAATTGGCGCCGTTAGCCTGGCAATGCACAATATCCTTAAGGAATTCGGCATAAAACCTGACGCAACATGTGGACATAGCTTCGGTGAATTGACAGCCCTTTGTTCAGCAGGCTGGATAGATATAGACACATTTTTTCTTCTTTCAATTTCAAGGGGCAATTCAATGGCAGCAGCAGGCCAAAATAAAGATCAGGAAAACGGCGCCATGCTGGCTGTAAAGGCAAGCCTTGAAAAACTTGCACACTTAGTTATTGAAGTAGGTTCAGATGTCATTCTTGCAAACAAGAACAGCCATAACCAGGGCGTTCTATCCGGCTCAATTGAAGCAATAAACCGTGCTGTAAAAATATGTAAAAAGGAAGGATTAAAAGCAATAAAGCTCCCCGTGGCCGCTGCTTTTCACAGCAGTCTCGTTAAAAATGCCCGGAAACCTTTCAAAAAAGCATTAAAAAAGATCAAAATTTCTCCTTCGGAAATACCGGTTTTATCTAATACAACCGGCAAAGCATATCCTTATGATTCCGAACATGTAAAAAAACTGCTTGGCGATCACCTGATATCTCCTGTTGATTTTGTCAGCAATGTTGAGAATCTGTTTGAAATGGGAATTCGCACATTTATAGAAATAGGGCCCAAATCAGTTCTTACAGGACTTGTAAAATCAATACTAAACGACCGTAAATTTCAAGCCATTGCTTTAGATTGTTCTTCAGGGAAACAATTCGGATTGGCTGATCTTGCAAGAACTCTTTGCCGTATTGCCTCTATAGGTCAGCGGGTTGAACTGAATAAATGGGAAAGGCCTGTTTCAGAATCAAGAAAGCAACTCATGAGCATTCCTATTTCAGGTGCAAACTATAGAAGCCGGAAAACAGAAAACAAAAAAAGACCCACTGAAACCCCAGTTAAACAGATTAAACAGGTAAAAAATAAACCTGACAATACTTCACCCTCAAGCCTGATATCTGTCGAGCACAATAAGGGTATTACTGATACCGGAAAAAAATATACTATGGATAATAACAAATTAAAAGATGAACGTCCAACATCGAACGTCCAACATCGAACGTCGAATAATGATGTCGCTTCGCTATTTTATAATAATAAACAACCTGACTTAATTATAAATGCTTTACAGGTAGTTAAGCAAGGCCTGGAATCAATGCAGACTCTCCAGTTGCAAACTGCTGAAATACATAAAAAGTTTTTGGAAGCCCAAACCGAATCAAGCCGTACTTTGCAAAATATGATGGCAAATACCCAGCGTCTTGCTGAAGCTTCAATGGGTGTTAGGGGCGAAATTGAATCAGAAGATAAAAGCCCAGAAGATAAAAGCCCAGAAAATAAAAACCCGGAAAATAAAAATAGCCCTTCGCAGGATAATATTCATGAAATCGAAAACAACCTGCTGGAAACAGTAAGTCATCTTACCGGATATCCTGAAGAAATGCTCGGACTTGATATGGATATAGAATCCGACCTGGGCATTGACTCAATTAAAAGGGTAGAAATCTTTTCCTCTCTTGAAGAAAAACTTAACCATATACAATCTGTTTCTCCTGAAATAATGGGAAGCCTGAAAACTCTCCGCCAGATCGCTGAATACCTCGCTGGTACTTCCTTAAATAACGAGCCTCAAGGGCTGAATCAAACAGAAATTGAACCAGAAATCGAATCACAAGATAAGAGCCCGGAAAATAAAAACAGCCATTCGCAGGATAATATTCATGAAATCGAAAACAACCTGCTGGAAACAGTAAGTCATCTTACCGGATATCCTGAAGAAATGCTCGGACTTGATATGGATATAGAATCCGACCTGGGCATTGACTCAATTAAAAGGGTAGAAATCTTTTCCTCTCTTGAAGAAAAACTTAACCATATACAATCTGTTTCTCCTGAAATAATGGGAAGCCTGAAAACTCTCCGCCAGATCGCTGAATACCTCGCTGGTACTTCCTTAAATAACGAGCCTCAAACCAGTACAATAAATACGCCGATAAATACGATTGCCTCTTTAAAAATTGCTGCTGAGAATGAATTGCCGGAAATAAATATTTCCGACATCAGCAGAAGAGTTGTATCAATTGTTGAAAAACCTTATAAACAAGGAGACAGGTTAGATATTCCGCAAGGCAGAAAAGTCTTTGTTACTGATGATAACAGCAGTCTATCCAAAGCTATTACTGAAGAATTAAAATCACAAAATATTGATGCCGTGCACATTTCCAAAGAAGCGTTAATGAACAAGAAAGCTCAGCCTAAAGCAGCCGGGCTTATAATACTGCCGACAAACGCGGCAAACGATTTTTCTGCTGAAGAACAAAAAAATGACAAAATATTAAAAGATGCTTTTATCCTCACAAATCATCTGGCTTCCGACCTGATTGATTCTGCGGCAAAAAAAGGAGCAATATTTGCGACAATAACCCGCCTGGACGGTGCTTTTGGTTTTAAAGGGAAAGGTATTGCCAACGCTGTTACAGGAGGGCTTGCCGCACTTGCCAAAACTGCTTCCATAGAATGGGAGAGTGTCTGCTGCCGCGCAATAGATATTGCTCCGGACTGGAAAGATGATAAAGATATTGCAAAGGCTGTTGTTGCTGAACTTGTGAACCCGGACACTTCAGTACCAGTTGAAATCGGCCTTGATAAAAACTTACCTTTTGGATCACGATTTATATTAAAGCTCGAGTCATCACCTTATCAACCAGCACAAAAAATCCAGCTTGACCTCAACCGTGGAGACGTTGTTGTTGTTACAGGTGGAGCAAGAGGAATAACTGCTTCTACTGTTCAAGCTCTTGCAAAACATACTGATGCAACGCTGATTCTTCTGGGAAGATCACCCAAACCCTCTTCCGAACCAAAGTGGCTTGAAACCTTAGATGAAGAGGCAATTATAAAAAAAGTTATTTTAGAAAATGAACTCAGCTCTCAAAATGCCTCACCAATCATGTTGGAAAAAGCTTACAAGAAACACATGGCAAATCGTGAAATTTCAAGAAACCTGGAAAAACTCGGACAAAATGGGACATCTGCATTCTACTTTTCAGCAGATATTCGCAAGCCTGAGCAGCTTAACCGGGTTTTAGATGATATTAGATCTGCTCACGGCCCTATAAAAGGCATTATTCACGGAGCGGGCGTGCTGGACGATCGTTTGATAAAAGATAAAACAATTGATCAATTTGAGCGGGTTTTTGATACCAAGGTAAAAGGTCTTTTTACCCTGCTTGAATCAACAAAAAATGATAATTTGAGATATCTTGTGCTTTTTTCATCTATTGCTGCACGAATTGGAAACAGAGGACAGGTCGATTACGCAATGGCCAATGAGGTTTTAAACAAAATAGCCAGGAAAGAATCATTATTACGCCCGGATTGCAGAGTTGTCTCAATAAACTGGGGGCCATGGGATGGCGGCATGGTATCCCCGTCACTGAAACGGGAATTTAAAAAGAATAAAATTGAACTGATCCCAAAGGATGCCGGCTCAATGTGTATGCTTTATGAAATGATGGGCGACAAAAACCATCCCGCGGAGATAGTTATAGGTGCAAATATAATTCCTGATGAAGAAAAATTATCCCTTACCTTTAAGCGTGAAATAGATGTTAAGCAATACCCTGTTCTTGAATCTCATGTCTTAGACGGCAGTCCGGTTGTACCTTTTGCGCTTATGGCTGAATGGCTCGGGCATGGCGCTCTTCATAATAATCCCGGGCTTTTTCTATATGGCCTTGACGACATCAGAATCTTAAAAGGAATCAAGCTTGAACATAATAAAAAAATGATTCGCCTCATGACAGGTAAGCCAAGAAAAAAAGGTTCTATTTTTGAAGTCGATGTTGAAATCAGAGATGGAATAAAAAACGGTATTGAGGTAATTCATACAAGGGCAAAAGCTATTTTAACAGATAAATTTTCACAGCCGCCCATTCTTGATACATCCGCTTATATGGGTTCTAAAGCTTATTTCAGAAGTATGGATGAGGTTTACGACAAAATACTCTTTCATGGTGTTGCGCTCAGGGGCATAAAAGAGATAATCACTTGTTCTTCAAAAGGCATATTGGCGCGTATTTCTTCAGCGCCTTCACCTGTTAAATGGATGAAAGAACCTTTAAGGAATAAATGGATAGGAGATCCTCTTGTTCTGGATTCCGCATTTCAGATGGCAATTATATGGTGTTTTGAAGAGATGGGGGTTGTTTCACTTCCAACCTACAGCGCCTCTTACAGACAGTATCGAAACAAATTCCCCTCAGAGGGAGTTACGGTATTACTCGAAGTAAGGGAAGTTACCAAACGCAAATTAAAAGGAGACTTTACATTTCTCGATAAGAATAACGTAGTTGTTGCTCAGTTGACAGGCTATGAAGCTGCAATGGATGAGTCTTTGTTTAAGGCATTTAAGACTAAAGACGCTGCAAATGCTTAAACCTAAGTTGAGCGATTTTTTTTGCGAAGAAATGTGCCGAGATCTTGATGCAGTCCCGCTTGGGCGGGACGAAAAGCGAAAGCTTCTGCCAATTTAGTAAAATTCATAAACCCTCTTTACGAAAAACCCACTTCTCAATACTCTCAAACACAAGTTCCCTTTTGATAGGCTTTGTGATGTAATCATCCATGCCGGCTTCAAGATATGTTTCCCTGTCACCTTTCATTGCATTGGCGGTCAAGGCAATAATGGGAATATGGCGGGTTGCGGGTTGCGAGTTACGGGTTGCGAGCTGTTCTTCATATCTCCGGATTGCTTTTGTTGCTTCCATCCCGTTCATCTCAGGCATCTGGATGTCCATGAAGATCAGGTCAAAATCCTCGGGAGATTGCGTGTACTTTTCAACTGCCTCCTTGCCATTATTGGCTACCTCCACATGGTACCCGGCCTTTGTGAGGATTATCTGTGCCAGCTTCTGGTTGATCACGTTATCCTCTGCGAGAAGAATACGCACAGAATGCTTCATCTCCTCCCGAACCGAGTACTGGGTCATGATCTTTTTTTCAGTTGCTTCATCCTTTTCCTCATAACCTGGTTTCTCTCCCAATAATCTCTCCAGAATCCGGTATAGCTTTTCTCTGTGAACCGGCTTGCTTAGAAAAGCATCAAATCCTGCCTTGTTACATCTTTTGGCATCACCCTTCATCAAAGAAGATAGAGCAATCAGGGTGATACGAGTTGCCGGTTGCGACAAACGCTCTTTTTCATGGCTTCGAATTGCCTGTGCTACTTTATATCCGTTTATGCCTGGCATTTGGATGTCAATGATGCAAAGATCAAATGGATTCTCTGTTCCCATGGTCATCTCTAAGGCTGGCATAACTTCAGTGCTATCTCTCAGGGCAACGACCTGCATCCCTGGCTGCTCCAAAATGAGCGTTAATATGTCCAGGTTGGTCTGGTTATCATCAACAATCAAGACCTTCTTGCCGGATAGCGAAACAGAGGTAAGTCTTCCGGCATGTTTTTCTTCAGCTCTTTCAAGCCATGCAGTAAAATGAAAGATGCTTCCAAGACCAAGGGATTGTTGATTGGTTGGTGGAGCCGGGCTTTCTGCCCACACATCACCACCCATGCTTTCTGCAATTCTCTTGCATATAGAAAGTCCCAGACCGGTGCCGCCATACTTTCTGGTCGTGGAAGCATCGACCTGTTGAAAGGCTTCAAATATAGCGCCCAATTTATCTTTTGGAATACCGATCCCCGTATCCCGCACACCGGCGCAAATCTCTATCCGATTGTCCTGCTCCTGCCCAATATCAAGGGACAGCTCTATCTCACCGAATTCAGTAAACTTGGTAGCATTTCCCATGAGGTTCAACAACACCTGCCGAAACCGCGCCGGATCTCCCCTTACATAAGCGGGGACTTTATCGCCAATACGGTAGAGCATCTCGATGGGGGTCTTTGCCAACTTGGGGCGAATCACTTCACAAACCTCATAGGCTGTGAGTTCCGGGTCGAATTCAATGTTTTCAAACTCTAATTGACCTGCTTCGATCTTGGAAAAATCGAGTATATCGTTGAGCAGTATAAGGAGCCCTTCGCCGCTTTGTTTAATAGTCTCGGCATAATCGATTTGCTCAGTATTCAGATCAGTATCCAGCAGTATGTCCGTATAACCGATCACCCCGTTCATGGGCGTACGAATCTCGTGGCTCATGTTGGCCAAGAATTCGCTCTTGGCCTTGTTTGCTATCTCCGCTTGCATGGCCGCCTCTTTGGCTTTGCCGATGGCTTCTTCAAGCTTTTTGTTGTTGTCCATCAGTTTCAGATTCAGATCTTCGGTATCAGACTTGGCCTTCTGCAATTCGGCAAATGCCTGCTCCAGTTCCAGGTTGGCCTTTGAAAGTTCGGCGGTACGCATGGCCACCTGCTCCTCAAGGTGCTCACGGTATTTTTCGAGTTCCTGGTCGCGCACCTGGATTGTTGCCAACATCTGATTGAACCCGTCAATAAGGCTCCCCACTTCGTCACGAGTCTTTTTTTCCGCCCTGATCGCGTAATTTTTCTCCTCTGTAACGAGTTTCATCCTCTGAGCAAGGTGCAATATGGGTGTAGAGATTGAACGCTGGAATCCTGTCGAGAGCAGGTAGGCCACAAATACGGATACCAGCATGACGATGCCTCCAACGCTGAGGTACAACATCAAACGCGAATAGAACGCTTGCAAATCAGACCGTATGAAAATCGTGCCAATGGTTTCGCCATCAAGAACGATACGATTGAACACTTCGAGGTAGTCCTTCCGGAAATAGTGGCCATGACCTGTCACTTTGGCTGGTTCTACCTCGTGGTAATCTTCGCGTTGAGGCGACGAGAGGTCTTTGTTCACTTTACCTGTGATGTATTTGGCAAACAAATCATCTTCCTTGTTGTAAATGCAAGCGAAGACGACGTGGGGATTGGCATCTAATGCCGCGAGAACATTTTTGGCAAATTTCCTATCATCGAAAGAGAGCGCTCCTATGCTGTTGGATCCGATGACTTCTGCCAACATCGACAGGTTTTTTATCATTGCCCGCCGGAACGTCACCAAATCGTTTGTGCCAAACGATACCACAGCGAGCAGCAACACAATAAGGCTTGTCAGCATCATCATTGCGGTAAGCTTGCGCCTGATTGAGATGTCACGAAAGCTGCGCATTAGTCCTCTCCTTTTATAGAATTGTCCCTGATGATCTTGCTCACGCCGAGGAGCATGGAGCTTATTTTCAGTCCGGCCTTTTTGGCTGTGTCAATATTTATTTCCATCCCGATCTTTTTATTTACGGTGACGAAATTCATAATTCCCCCACCTTCGACAAAGTTTTTCATTTCGCCAACCGTTAACACATGCAAACCCTTCAGGGCATCAAAGATCTGTGGCAGATATTTTCTTTTTGACGCACTGATGAAGAGAATATGGCACCTTTGAAAATCCTCAATTTGTGCGAATCGCTTGATCACCACTTCCCTTCCTTTCACGCTTTTGTCTTTGATCGCATTCAGAGCCACGTCCAACGGTTCCTCGCCGAGAATACCTATAGTTAGAGGAGCGTGGGTCTCTGCGAATGATTCAGCAGGCCATTCAACGAATTTGGCAATGCGATATAGGAATGCCGCCTTGATCAGATGCTCGCGGGACATGTGATCTTTTGCCTGCACGTTCGGTGCAAGGCTAGCCACAACAAATACTATTGTTATGGCGAGCAGCCTGAGGTAACGGTTCATTAAAAGTTCCATGTGATTTTTCCGTAAACGCTACGCTCTACTTCTGTAAAATTTGCGCCACTGCTCTGCCCGAACTCCTGGTGCTGATTATCTAACAAGTTCTGTCCACAGATACTCACATGGATGTCCTCTACTGGATGCCAACCCAACCGTACGTCGAACCGAAAATAGTTCTTGGTATTCTGAAATGAAAGATTGTCGACGTAATACAGTAATTGGTCAAATTCCAGATTGTATGGCAGGTTCAGTTCTGACTTGAGGCAAAGCTGATTGTGTGGACTGCTGTCTTCGTACCTATCCTCTGTGGTGCTCCTGCTCGATGCGTCAAGGTGTAACTGGATTTGAAGATAGCTGTAACTGGCGGTAAGATTCCAACGATCCGTTATGTCACAGTTCGTTGTCACCTCCACGCCGTAAGTCTCGCCATCCATCCTGTTCTCCACTTGAGAGGGAATCACCAGGTAACCGTTCTCAGAAAAGCGATCTTTACTTTCATTTGTTTGGAGATTGTCGTATACATTGTAGAAAACAGCAATGTCTATGGAAAAATGGTCTGTGGGCAGGAAACGGTATCCGAACTCATATGCAACGAGCTCTTCTGATTCAAAATCCCGATTGCCGGAGAATGACATAACGTATGTTGTGGGAGGCGGTGGAAAGGGCACGGAATATATCACGTAATTGAGGCGCATGTCTTCATTGGCGCGAGAGGGTGTCCTGACCGCCCGCGATATGGCTGTCCATACCCTGTGATCCTCCTTTGGCGTCCAGAGAAACCGTACGCTGGGCTGGTACTCGAACCCGGTGTAATCGTTGTGCTCGAACTTGGATCCGCACACCATTCTAAGCCGGTCTTCGATAAGAGTGATTTCATCCTGCACAAAGGCGCTGAAGAGATTATCGCCACGGCTGTCCGGGTCAAAGGAGGTAGTAAAGCTGTTACGGATCTTATCCTGGGTAAAACGGTAGCCAACCCCCCAGACGATCTCGTGCCTGTCACCCATTTTGAAGCTGTTCTGAAAGTCGATATCAAAGGTATCGCGGATCTCCTTGAGTACAGCGTCCTCTCGTTCAGTCCGGTCATAGTACAGTTGAAGTGCCATATCAGAGGTGTCTGAAAAAATGTGGTCCCAACGAGCCAGCACATTGCCTCCGCCCACATCAATTGTGTCTTCAAAAGTCTGCATTGACAACGATGCCCGGTCAGTACTCGTCAGTGTCTGGCCGGCATCGCCTTCATAGATATCTCCCTGCAATGTCATGGAGTCACGATCTGATGCCTTATACTCGAGGCGGAACCCTGAGCGAAGTGCTTGCCAGCTATCATCCGCCTCTTTGCCGGACGCAAAAACGGAATTGTCACGGTCAAAACCCTTTGCGTAGATTCGATAGTAGGTGTCGTCACCTATCTTTGCTCCATAGCGAACACCCCCAAATCCTCTTTCCTCTGTTCCAGTACCCGCGGTTACCAGAACTCCCTGAGTCTCCTTTGCCCGTTTGGTAATGATATTGATAACCCCGTTGACCGCATTTGCACCCCACAGTGTAGCCCCTGGTCCACGGATCACTTCAATACGTTCTATGTCTTCCAGCAGGGTATCCTGTATGTCCCAGTACACACCGGAATATAGTGGTGTATAAACACTGCGACCATCCATGAGGACCAACAGCTTGTTTGCATAGCGATCGTTAAAGCCGCGGGAAGTAATGGCCCAGTTGTTCGCATCGATCCTTGCCACCTGGAGCCCCGGCACCATGCGCAGCGCTTCAGGAATGCTTGTGACGCCGGAGCGCCGGATGTCCTCATGGTAATAACAAAGATAGCTGCAGCGGCCTCTGACACCTTCTGTGCCTTTTTGGAGACCGAGGTGATTTCGAGGTTCATCAGGTCATCAAAAGTCAACTTCGATAATTCAGCCATTTCCTGGGCCAGGGTTTTCTCACTTGACGAGAGTTCGGATTGGGCATGGCCCAAGATTGGAACGAACAAAAAGAAAAATGCCCAAATGGTCAGAAATGGTTTAAAACTTCTGTACATTTTGCTCATAGAGAATCCTCCCCCCCTTTAAAAAGATCCGACCCGTGCGGTTAGCTTTTGGTGTCAACTCCGTTCCTTATCAATTAGCACGCCAAAGGCGTACCATCAATATTCACTCATTAAAATGATAGTATATGGTCAATACGACTTTCCTTCTCCGCACGGCATGAATTATGTCCCGCGTGGTCTCAAGAGCAGGGTCTCAGGCAATCACAACCTCCAGGCTCGGGCCGACCATGAAATCAAAATATCTTTTCTACCCGCCACCAGCAAGAAGATCCGGCAACGTTGTGATTGCTTCAGCTATTGGTATCAGTTTAATATTATTAACAAATAGCTTTTTGTCGCCACCATAAAACATATACATGGCAGCTTCAGGATACTCCCTTGAGAATGCCTTCAGTCCTTTAAAATCCTGATTGCGAATTTTAGCGGCTCGCTTGACCTCTATGGCAATGAACCCTTTTTCACCATAAATGACAAAATCAACCTCCCGGCCATTGGCAGTGCGCCAATAATAAAGAGTATATCCCAGTCTGTACAAATCGTTAACTGCTCGTAATTCTTGAAACAATAATGTTTCAAGGGCAATTCCTTCAATTTCCTCGGGACGATCCAGAGGCCCTTTGGGACGTATTGCTCTGTAAACTCCCACATCAAACAGGTAAAATTTGGGATGGACCGCCATTCGTCTTTTGGCGCGTTTAGTAAACACCGGCAACCTATAAGCCAAAAGAAGATCTTCCAGGATATAAAAGTATTCCTCGGCAAGCTTCCGATTCACATTGCACTCCCGTGCTACTTCGGAAATATTGAGAGCCGAGGCCTGAGAAAAGCTGGCAGCTTCGAGAAATCTGGCAAACGCTTGCAGGTTTCTTGTTAAGCCTTCCTGTTGTACTTCTTCGCGAAGATAGGTGCGAACATACCCTGCCAGGTAATCAGCAGGATCAGTTTCTGAATATACTGAAGGCAGATTACCAACCAGCAGTGATTTCGTTAAAGAAAAATCTTTGCCAAGTTCCCTGGCTGTTAAGGGATGCATAAAACGGGTCAGGGCTCTGCCGGCAAGCAGATTGACCCCTTTAGTTCGTAATTTTCTGGCACTGGAGCCGGTTAGAACAAACTTTAAGCTCATGTGTTCGATGAGCCTATGAACTTCGTTCAATAATTCAGGAATCCGTTGAACTTCATCAATTATAATCCAGTCATCAAAGTGGTCCGGAATTAATTCTGCAAGTCTGCCGGGAGATGCAAGTAACGAGCTGTACAATTCAGATTCCAGCAGGTCAATTTTAATTCCATCAGTAAAGACCGTTTGGAGCCAAGTTGTCTTTCCTGTGGCCCGGGGACCAAAAAGAAAAAAACTTTTATCTTGAGGCACTTTTAGTATTCTGGAGTACATATCTCCATTTTTCATAGTTTTTTGGAGATGTCAAGAGCAATATATAATAGTTTCCTGTTCCGGCCTATTCAACCAGGCTCCAGTGCCTGGGGTTATACCATACAATCTTGCTCACTTTATTTCCTGCTGAATTTATAATCAAGCACTGAAAATATATAGCACGCCAAAGGCGTACCATAACTTTAGGCATTTTAGGCACTTTAGCTCACTCTATGCACTTTTTACTCATATGTCCTATATTGCAGAATTCATTGGGCAAAAAATGGAAATTCCTATACTATATATTTATTCTCGTCGGAAAAGTAATTAAATCATCAAAGCGCACGTAAATTTAGACAATATTTATTGTCTTCAGAAGTTGTGAGTAATTTCATATCAGTCAATTTTTTTATATCACGTCTTGCTGTTTGAGTAGAACTTTTATTATATAGAATTGAAAAAGGAGTTTTTTCCAGTAAATCTTTTAAGGTAAAATTAATTTGATTATCAAGAAGTAAAGATAGCAAGTCAAATTGTCGTTTAGTAATTGCTTTGCGATTTCTTTCAAAATTATAAAAGTCTCTTAATGAAAACTTTCTTATAAAATAAATTATTGAATTCTTAATATTT
>Ga0255424_1117_pt1 | contig 18234 bp, 15 predicted proteins | sample ANMaggSeSYBR02F3_FD_182670 | JGI IMG/M metagenome (GOLD analysis project Ga0255424, IMG submission 182670) | Sediment cell enrichment communities from methane seep in Santa Monica Basin, California, United Staets - ANME aggregate JGI... | ecosystem: Environmental > Aquatic > Marine > Cold seeps >... | reverse complement strand
TTGACACTAGACATAAAAAAACGATTTGTACTTTGAAAATCAATTTCTACATTCATAATTTTCTATTAACGCTAAAGGATGTTAAATATTATTCTAACTCAATTAACTTTGGACCCAATGTGAAGCCGATCCAGCCTTCGTTTGATCAGGGGGACTGTTGGCGGGTGGGTGCTGCTGACCTGTAGCCGGCTAGGAAAATATCCAGGACGGCCAAGCAGCTGCCTAGCTGTATGCGCTGATCCGGGGTTGGGCTTCGGTTGATCGGGGGGCTGCCGGCGGCAGGCCCACTGCTCTTAACCTAACTTTCCAGCTATAGGAAAAGTGATGTAAGTAATCCACTCAACCTGACCAAAAAACAGCCAAACATTCAATTCAATTAAAAATAAAACATCAGCAGCGGCAATATCAATGCACCCATGGCATGCGTCCGCCTCACCTTCAGGTAGGGTGCCAGCATCCCTAAAGGAACAGCCGCAGCAAACACCACAAGCCCGAACCAGCCAGTGAACACCAGTACAAGCAATGTCAGTCCTGTCAGTATCACCATGCACATCCTGCGGTAATTGATCCTTGTCAGCACATCCAGTATCCTGTCACCCAGGTATATCGTCATAAAATAGGCAGCGATCGACACCCCGACAATTATTATCAGCAAAATGACCAGGGTATTGGCATCAAGACTCATTCCCCCCATCACATCAGATACAGCAACCATGGCACCGCTGCGGGTCCTGCCAATCACATACAAGGCGACCAGTCCGTAAATCGCATTTGCTGTATTCACACCCGATATGGAAACAATGAACTCCCTTGCCGAGTCATCATCCGAGTAATCCTCCTTCACTGCCAGCCTTGCCATCACAGTTGCCACTGCCGAAGTGACACCGGGCAGCCATGCCACAAACGAGCCTGCAACGCTGCCAACAACAGTCCCCCTCAGTATGCGCTTTGGGGGCAGGATCAGCCTGGAACTTACCTGCATTGGAATTACCGTATCGGTCAGCATACTGATCACCAGCATGGACGCCCCGAACAGCCCGCTGAACAGGGGCATGAGTATGGAAGGCTCGCCGACCATGATAAGCGGGTTCATCAATGCCTGGGATTCAAAAGCGAACAAACCCAGAAAACCCGAACCCAGGAACAGCAATACAGCAAACATCCTGTATTTCATCCTTACCAGTGGCCCCTGTCCCTCAACCACCTCACCACGCTCGGTATAGACCATTACCAGCACAATAACCAGCAGTATCCAGCCAATGTACTGGTCCACAAACGGATACACACCAGCAAAGAATATTGCCATGGGCAGTATCAGTACCAGTGAAACCACTACCGAGCCTGCACTGCCCAATGCCGACAACCTGACCGCCTCTAAACCATACCCGTCCAGCAGCATCTGGTGCCCAGGCAGCACAGCCAGTGATGTGTCGGCATCAGGCGCACCCAGGAATACAGACGGTATAATGTCAAGAAAGGTGTGGGTCAATGCATTGGATATGATAATAGCTGCAACACATACCGGGCTAAAACCTAGTTCATCAAGTATGGGTGAAAAAGCGGCTAAGATGAAAGAGAACGTATTGGTGTGAATACCAGGCACAAGCCCACTGAATATACCAAGAATAAAACCGATGACGACTGACAGTAGTAGAAAGCTGGTATTCATTGTCACATCTCAGGTTCTTTAATTGCCACTGATCTCATTTCAGGCAATTGACGGGTAACAGACATTTATTAGTTAATATAAATTTGCTGATATAACTCCCGGGATCAGAACAGGGGGCGATGAGGTCCGGAACAATGATTGGAAGAAGTTAAATCATATACCGAAGATATTCAATCAGATGAAAATCGCAGTAACCCGGCTGGAAGAAAAGTCAGGCGGCACCAGTGAACTTTTTTCAAAGTACGGCCATGATGCAATACTGGTCCCGACAATGAAGACCGAAATTCCGGATAATCCTGCATCACTGGATGAGCTTTGCAGGAAAGTGACCTCAGGCAAAGTGGATTTTCTTATCTTCTCAAGCACTATGGGTGTCAGGTACTTCTTTGAACAGTGCGGAAGTGTCCCGGATACTACCACTATTATAGCAGTCGGTCCCAGGACACAGGAAGCCATCGTCGATAAGGGCTTCAACTGTGAAACAATCACCTCATTCTCATCTGACCATTTCGCATCCCATCTCGGGTCACGCATCCAAGGCAGGACCGTAGGAATTGTACGCCCAGATATCCCAAATCCCGCTTTAGTGAAGTCGCTTACTGCTTCAGGCGCCCGTGTACAGCAAGGAGTAGCCTACAGGCTGGTACCCACTGAAAACGATCTCAGGAAGATACTGCCTGATGTGGACGCGGTCATATTTACCAGCGGGAAGTCATTTGCTCAGTCTGGTGTATCAGCAGGGGACGTGGCAGGTAAAACAGTGATCGCAATCGGGCCTAAGACCGCGAGCATGATGCATGATCATGGAATTGTTTCCGATATAACAGGTAACGGCACACTTGAAGGATGCCTCAAAGCCCTGGCTGGTCAATCCAGGTAGATTATGGCCTTATTCGGGCATATTTCCATGCATTTACCGCAGTGTGTGCATTTATCATAATCTATGCGTGCCTCGCCGTCAACCTTGTACAGTGCATCCACAGGGCACACCTGGTCACATTTTCCGCATTTCCTGCACCCTTGGACTACAATATATCTATCGTTCTCCACTATCTATCGTTCTCCATTTCGACCATCGATAATTTATTAAATAAATAGTTGTAATAGTTTTAATATTATAATGGTTTTGTACAAACTATACAATATTGTACTTACCACTTGCCACAATAATACCGAACAGATCATACAAAACAATAACGAGGTGTAAGACATTCCAAGTTCCATACCTGAAATGATCCACGGCAATTTCAATTGCTCAGACATTGCCAAATGCGTGCTTGGATTAAAGAACCTGGACATGGAAACCTACAAATTACTGGTATCCCATGGACAGATGACTGCTGAAAAACTGGGTGAACTGCTTAATCGGGAACGTAGCACTGCCTACAGGTCCCTGCAAAACCTCATGTCATGCCAACTGGTGTACAGGGAGACTAAAACCATAGAGGGTGGAGGCTATTATTACGTTTATTCAGCACTTGATCCCTGTAAATTAAAAGAAATGATAAAAGGGAATATCGATACCTGGTATGAAAAGATGAACTCCATGATCGAAGATATCGAATCCGGGATACTGGAATCTTAGTAGGTTTACAATATCTGGTCACACACCAGTTCTACCTGTTCCCTGAACTCTTTTTGCCTGATACCCATAAGTCCTGCTAAAAACATTGCACCACCTGCTCCCACGCCCTCCTTTATTACTCCGGATTCATACATCCTGAGTCCCTTGTACCTGGACCTGTCAAAACCAGGGTCAGCAATATATGATTCAAAACCCAGGTCAGATACAGTTTCAACAAAACTGGCAGTGCCGTCTTCTGCCACAAATTTCGTAGTAGCAATTGAAATATTCCCTTTTATGCCCAGACCATCCAGGAGGGAAAGCACTGCCATCATCTGTGTGCCGCCTGCCAGTACGATCCTTGTGTCCTTTAGTCCGTCCATGAGACCGCATACACACGGCATCATTGGATCGCCGAAACGCTCTATTGCGCCCATAGGGTCATGTGCCATATCCCCAAACCGGACGCCTGCTTTGCTAAAAGCTTCGTCCACGACCTGTGCTTTAATGTCCAGGGGGTTTAGGGAATTACTACTGCTCACCCTGCCGTCTATGCCCATTGCCTGAAGTACAGCCATGGCAGTAGTGGTCCCGCCAGGTATACTCTCACCGATAATAACAAGATCCGAGAGCTTTCGTATCTGGCGTCCCATCTCTAGTGCATTCGCATATATCTTACGTGCATCCGGCACTGCCTGTGCCGTCCTGATATCCCTGCCAGGGAAGGCACCAACATCCAGTAGTGGTATGCTGGGGATTATCTTCAAGCCACTGTTTATGAACATAAAAGGGATGCCTGTCAACTGCATTGCCGCCCTGGTGATCACAGCAGGTGTAGGACTCTGGTCTGTCATAGGGGGTTCGGCATTGCACACTGTCCTGCCCAGTGTTACCAATTCGGCATCTCCTGCCGGGGTATAGTCGATCAACCGGGGTGATTTCCCTGCTGCAGAGATACCCGGGATACTGGCTGTATCCGTATTTGACAGGACACAGAGGAATAGCGGGTGTTCACTTTCGAATCTGGTTGGTTCGGGGGAGATCCAGTGGTCCATATATACTCCTTTAATGTGGCAGTATCTTTAAGGGTTACCCTGTATCTTAAGGGTAAAAGTATTTCATAAAAAAAATATTTTTTATTTTACCTGTTGCTAAGGTGATTCAGGTACCAACAGAAAAAAAACAAGCTATTATCAGGAAATATGTCCAGGCTTAGCAAAAATTGATAAATAATCTACTTTTCTTGAAACTTCAACATTTTCAGTTTCTCAATGTTTTTCATTATTCTTTGAGTATCTTTTTTGGTTTGTTTTTCGATATGCTCAACAATTTCACCTAATGGAACAGCAAGCTTATAGACTTTCATCGGCCTGCCCTTGCCTTCTTTCTTGAGCTCTCTTTCATCCAGCCACCCGAAATTCCTTAACTCCCTCATTGCAATACTAACTTCCGGCTGCCTAAGCTGGGAACCAAGTTCCAGGCTTTTTGAAGTTGCTTCATCAACATTTGAAAGAAACGCAAGAGTTGAAGCCACATTCCGTGAGATATTTAAATTTCTTAATATTTCAATAAACTCCAGATCAGTATCATCAAAAACTCTTACCTCAGAAGATCTCATATTTCATATCACCTAATGTTTTTTTTCCTGTTTTTTTATAATATATAGTTAATTCTATCAAAATATATTTAAATTGAATTACGATTATTGTAGATATATAATTTTATTAACTAATGCCAGTGACTAATGTTTAATATTATCTTATGATTAATATAGTTATTGGTCGATAACTACTATTTCACACATCTTATTTACCATGAACTCAATTTTACATACAATATAGGGATACTTATGAAAGACACATCTGTCAGCAACAGAATGCAGGAATACTTTGACGAACTGGAGAAAACGCTCCATGCCGAAATTGATATTGCCTCAAAGGCCAGGAAAAAAGGGCTTGAGCCAAAACCACATATCGAAATTCCACTCGCTAAGGACCTGGCTGACAGGGTTGAGAAACTTATGGAGATAGAAGGTGTTGCACCCTGTATCAGGGAACTGGAATCAAAAATGAGCAGGGAAGCAGCAGCTCTCCAGATAAGCGTGGATGTGGCCACCGGAAAGGTACAATCCTTCGATTCCGAGACCCAGGCTATTGATGCGGCTGTCAGGGTGGCTGTGGCGGTGCTGACCGAAGGTGTAGTAGCGGCTCCTATCGAAGGTATCGAGCGGGTCGATGTGGACGATAACACTGATGGTTCCAGGTTCATCAGGGTTTATTATGCGGGTCCCATCAGGAGTGCCGGCGGCACGGCACAGGCACTTTCAGTCCTGGTGGCTGATGTTGTAAGGCAGAATATGGGTCTTGATCGGTACAAGCCCGGTAAGGAAGAAGTTGAGCGGTATGTAGAAGAGGTATTGCTGTACAGGCGCGTGGCCAACTTGCAATATACACCCAGCGAAGAGGAGATACGGCTTATAGTGGAGAACTGTCCCATATGTATTGACGGTGAACCAACCGAGGATGTTGAGGTGGAGGGGCACAGGGACCTCCCCCGGATACCCACCAACCGCGTAAGGGGCGGGATGTGCCTGGTACTGGCCGAAGGGCTGGCACTGAAAGCGCCAAAGATAAAAAAGCACGTAAATGCTCTCAAACTGGACGGCTGGGACTGGCTTGACCAGTTCATTGCCGGGGTCAGTAAAGATAATGAAGATGAACAGGAAAATGATAATGACAAGGCGGTCAAGGTCAAGCCCAAGGATAAATACCTGCAGGACATCATTGCAGGTCGGCCCGTGTTCTCATACCCTTCCAGGCCAGGCGGTTTCAGGTTAAGGTACGGACGCAGCCGGAACACCTGTTTTGCAGCGGGAGGCGTAAGTCCGGCAACCATGGTATTAATGGATGATTTTCTTGCACCCGGCACCCAGATGAAAGTTGAAAGACCGGGCAAAGCCCTTGGAATTGCGCCGGTGGACAGCCTGGAAGGTCCAACTGTACGGTTATTAAATGGCAGGGTAGTAAGAGTGGATTCCATTGACGAGGCAAGGAAAATAAGGAGTTCGGTATCCAGTATCCTTGATATCGGGGAGTTGCTGATCAACTACGGTGATTTCCTTGAGAATAACCATATCCTGGTCCCTTCATCGTATTGTTTTGAATGGTGGGTCCAGGAACTGCATACTAACGCCGGTAAGATAGGCAAAGATGTGCCATATGATGACTCACAGTTGACCGACCCCGGCGGCCAGACCGCACTGGAGTTGTGTGATACGTTCAATGTTGCGCTCCATCCCCAGTACACTTACCTGTGGCACGATGTTACTTCAGGAGAAATAATCACACTTTCAAAATACGTTGAAGAAAATGGCGAGTTTGCTGGTGAACTGCTGTCAATTCCTGTTGACGATACAATAAAGCAGATACTGGAAACACTGCTTGTCCAGCACAGTATCCAAGAGCAACAAATTGATATTGAACAGGCAGCACCACTGGTCAGGTGCCTTGGGCTTGATGGTTCACTACAAAGGCATAGGAGCGCTTCACAGGACGATTTTCCCGACCCTATGGAGATGGTAAACCACCTGGCCCAATTGACGGTCAGGGCAAGGGCACCCTACAGGATAGGAGCGCGGATGGGGCGGCCCGAGAAATCTAACAGGCGGGAGATGAAACCGGCACCGAATGTTTTGTTCCCTGTAGGTGAAGCAGGCGGACGGACACGATCCCTCATCAATGCTAAAAACTACTCCAGGTCGTTCAAGGAAAATGTGGGTGTCTATGAGATCGAGGTGGACTGCAGGGCATGTACCCACTGCGGTACTGTGACCTTCAGGAACTTATGCCCTGACTGCAACAGCCCGACACTGCCAAAATTGCACTGTCCTGTATGTAATATCGAGACAAATGAACCGGAATGTCCCAAATGCCACAAAGAGACTACGTCGGCTGATAAGCTGACAATTAATTTCAAGGAAGAGTATAAAAGGGCCTTCGAAAACCTGGGTGAACGTGACAATCTTGATACTTTCAAGGGTGTCCAGGGACTGATATCCAAACACAAGACACCTGAACCCATTGAAAAGGGAATACTTCGCGCAAGGCACGGTGTGGTGACCTTCAAGGACGGAACGGTGCGTTATGATATGTCTGATATGCCTTTGACCCATGTCAGGCCTGATGAGATAGGTGTAAGCGTAGAGACTATGTACCGATTAGGATACAATGTTGACACATATGGGGCAGACCTGGTGGACGCATCGCAGGTAGTTGAACTGAAGGTGCAGGATATTATTGTTTCCTATCACTGTGCCGAATACCTGCTCAAGACCACTAATTTCATTGACGACCTGCTTGTCAAGTATTACGGACTTGAACCATACTATAAGGCAGGATCGGTGGAGGACCTTATCGGGACCATGGTCATAGGGCTTGCACCTCATACCTCTGCCGGGGTACTGGCCAGAGTCATAGGGTTTACCGGTGCCTCGGTGGGTTATGCCCATCCCTTTTTCCATGCTGCCAAGCGGCGCAACTGTGATGGTGATGAAGACTGTGTCATGCTGCTGCTGGACGGGTTCTTGAACTTCTCACGTTCATACCTGCCAGATAAACGGGGCGGAAAGATGGATGCACCGCTTGTACTTACTACGCGCATCGACCCAAAGGAGGTGGATAAGGAGGCGCATAATATCGACCTGTTGTACAGGTATCCGCTTGAGTTCTATGAGGCCACCCTGGATTATGCCAATCCTAAGGACCTGGAAAAGCTCATTGAAACTGTGAGCAACAGGCTGGGCACGCCTGGACAGTATGAGGGCTGGGGTTTTACCCATGACATTTCAGATATTGCCATGGGACCGGCCAACAGTGCATACAAGACCCTGGGTACTATGATCGAAAAGATGACGGCACAGCTTGAACTGGCACGTAAGATAAGGGCAGTGGATGAGCAAGACGTGGCGGAAAGGGTTATCAAATCCCATTTCCTGCCTGACCTGATCGGCAACCTGAGGGCTTTTTCCCGCCAGCAGGTCAGGTGCGTGAAGTGTAACAGGAAGTTCAGGCGCACGCCATTGAAAGGAGTATGTCCGAGATGCAACGGTAAGATCGTACTTACTGTACATGAGGGGTCTGTCAAGAAGTATATGGATGTTTCACTTAAGATAGCAGATGAGTACGAAATAAGTGATTACACTAAACAGAGACTTGAACTGCTCAATCTCGAGATCAAGTCCCTGTTCGAGAGTGATGTTTCAAAACAGATGGGTCTGGCAGATTTTATGTGATGTCTATGGTTCACAGGTCATTGGCATCAGCGAATTTTATCAATGCTTCTCCCAGTTGCTTTGTATATTTTGGGTTCAGGTTGAACCTACTTCTTTTCTGGCCGCTGCGCTCCTTTGCAATCTCTACATATTCTTTATCGAATTTCTCGCTTGTTGCCAGGGTTATGGTCATATACCATCCGGCATTCATTTTTATCTCAAGGTAATCCTTGGCATCGTCATTGGATGAATCTGTCATTTCATTGTCCTCTCATATCTCTTATTTTACCACAAGGTCGGTAGTAGAGGTCAATATTCTATGTCCTGCTTAATAAAGACTATTATGCCGAGGATGATGAGTACCAGAGCTGCCAGGAGCTGGATCAGTGCATACTGGATAACCAGGGCATTATTTCCACCATACAGAACCATCAGGTCCTGGGTGATAGGGGAGATCATGACAACGGTCTGTACCATGGACAGTATCTTTTCCCCTGCAACACTAAAGATTGGAAGCAATATCCATAATATGGCAAGTATGCCGGCAATAGTGGTGAATTTGGCAGAAAGGGAGACTGCAGACTCTTCATCCTTTTTCCTAACTGATATTAGCATGCCAAGGGAAGTGAATAAGAGTGTGGTTGAAATGGTCATGATCACTATGTTTTTCATAAGTTCTGTCAATTCGGGCATGAAGCCTGACATTTCAGGTGTCCCGAATATAGATACTGATATCCAGAACACGCCAAGCATCATCATCAATATCATTGGTAATGTTGCCAATAAAGCACCTGAGAGTTTGGCAAGGTAAACGGACGGACGTGAATTGGCTGTACTGCCAAAGATATAAAGCGTCCTTGCTTCACGTTCACGGGATATGGATGATGCAGTACACCTTATGGAGAGCCTGGATATCATATTGACGCCTACAAGTATGGAAACGGTCATGATGAACGTAATACCCAGTTCGGCAGGAAAGACGATCGTAAGGCTCATTCCCTGTGATGCAGATTCAAATGCGCTCATCCCCAGGATGAACATGAATATCAGGATATCTGTAAGAATTGAATCCCCGGTTTTCATCCCGCCCAGCGTTTCCATTCCCTGGGGCGGTTGGACCCCATAATCCTGTATGCCTACACCATATAGCGATATCCCGAATATAATGATGAAAATAAGGTACGATGCCCTGTTCTTGTGGATCAACAGGAATTTTAGTTCCTGCCAGACCATATGAATAAAACCAGTTACTATGCCAGGCAGATCGCTCATCTCCTACCCCCTCCAGTGGCAAGTTTGATAAATATCTCTTCCAGGCTTATTTTGCTTGGTCTTGCTTCTGTTATATCAGTATAAACCGATGCCTGGCGAATTACTTCAGGAATGTCGGCATCGGGATCGGTCACACTGGCAATTACCCATTCCCTGGTGACTTCGACTGAACTGACCCTGCTCATCTGCTTAAGTTTGCTGGCCAGGTCATCTATTTTGCCAGGATCACTGGGTTTTAATTCCACACTGACCTTACCAACGTCTTTTCTCAGGGATTCGATATCATTTTCGATCAGTGTCCTGCCCTCTTTCAATATAGTTACGGTACTGCACAGTTCTTCCACTGTGAACAGGTCGTGGTCGGATACGAGTATGGTTCTGTCTTCCAATCCAAGTATAATATCCTTGAACTGGCGCCGTACTACCGGGTCAAGGCCTGCCATGGGTTCATCCAGCAGCAGAACCGGGGGGTCAGTAACCATGGCTAGGGCAAGTGCAACACGTTTTTTCATGCCTGTGGAATATCTCGATATTTCCTGGTTTGCTACTGTTCTTATGTCCAGTTCTTCCAGGACAGAGCTTACTCTTTGGGCTGTTTCTGTTTTACCCATACCTGATATTCTTGCATATGCGGTGATCTCCTCACGGGCAGTAAGGTATTCATGCAGCCTGGGTGTTTCCGGGACTACACCTATCTGGTATCTGATAGCCCTGCCATTTTTTAATGGTACATCGCCTATGCTGACCTCGCCTCTGTCTGGTCTTACCAGGGTGGACAGTATCTTGATGGTGGTGCTCTTGCCTGCTCCGTTTGGACCGATAAGTCCGTGTATGGTACCTTCTTTTACATGCAGGCTGGCATTGTCCAGTGCTGTGGTACTCCCGTATTTTTTTAAAAGTCCGTCTGCTGTTATCACAATATTACCAAATATTTGTATAAGGTTGGAGTATTAAATAGTTTGTGCAAAAGTAAAATAAATATGGAATAAAAGGAATATTTCCTTTGACAGGTGCGATCTATGGCAGATTCTAAAAAGATAAAATTGGCGGTGCAGTATGCAAATCTTTTACAGAGCGTATTAGGGAATAATCTGGTTTCAGTGTTCCTGTTTGGTTCGGTTGTCAGGGGTGAGGATACAGAGGATAGTGATATTGATGTTATGGCGGTTGTCATTGAGCTGCCTGCGAAAGCTAAACAAAAGGAGATAGGAAGTCTGGACAGGTTCAATAATGTGAAAGGCTGTGGTGAGTTTGAAGATGTTTCCTGTGCAGTGGTAGCCCGGAATGTGTTTTTGGCAAATATTGAAATGGGTTTGCCCAGGGAGGGGGTGAATCCTCTTACGGAGGCGCTGGTGCTGTATGATACGGGGTTTATGGAAGGGCTTAGGGAGCGGCTTAAGAATGGTAGCATTTCGCTGAGGGAGGATGCATATTGGGATTATCTGCGTTATGGGGATATCCGCCGTTCATATTTACGAGAAAGTGTTGAATATGGTAATTTTAAGTATGCACGTTCGGATGCGTCAGCGTCTGCAACTCATTATCTACGTGCGTATTTCCTGCATGAGTGTGGGGAGATGATTATTTCGAAGAGGGTGCTGGTAAAGAGGATACATGAGGTGCATCCCGGGATTGCGGGGGTGTATGACAAGGTTTTGAATGGGGATTTTGATGGGGATAGGATGATGGATACCCTAGAGGAGATAAGGGATTGGGTGACGGGTTGTATTTATTCGTCAAAAAAACCGCAGATGAACGCGGATGAACGCAGATAATCCGCAGGGTTATTATTTTTCCAAATTGGATAGATTATCACTAAATACTTTCACAATGCTCTATGTAATATTTTAATAATGATGTGTTCTCTTTGAATATGAGGGAAAAATAAGATGAATGGTATCCTAAAAAATGTGGTGGATAATTGCACTGGTGTACCTGATGAGTAAAAAAAAGGCGCGGTAGGAGGGTACCATGGCGGTTATTGAAAGGGTCTACCAGCGTTTGAGAGAGTATAAGGAAGTGCAGGAGCGCATCCAACAGATACAGGCGCATCCGTGGGTGCGGGTGGTGGAACGTTGACAGGGGATAACAAAATCGTCGTTTTTCAGGATATTCAAATACGAAAAATCTGGCACAATGATGAATGGTATTTTAGTGTTGTAGATATAGTCAAAGCTTTAACTGATAGCCCCAACCCAAGGCAATACTGGGGGAAAGTTAAAGATCGGGCATTTAAAGCTCTTGAACTGTCCCCAATTTGGGTACGGTTGAAACTACCAGCAGAAGACTCGAAAATGCGGTTCACAGATTGTGCTAATAATGAATCTGCATTCAGGTTAATTCAATCAATTCCTTCCAGGAAGGCTGAACCCTTTAAGAGATGGCTTGCTCATGTAGGCTCTGAAAGAATATATAAAATGACAAAAATGACAGAAAATCCATTTCACTGCACTGAAACCTTAAAACCCGCCCCCCACCTCGAACAAATAAACTACAACCTCTGGGCGCAACTCGAATTCAAACACGAACTGACCGGGGCTTAAGATGAAAGAAAAAACGACTCAAGATGAAATAAAAGCACGGGAAAGGCCCCACTCCTCCGCACTCCGGATACTATAACCTGCTTGCGATACTTCAACTCTCAGGCGCGGTAGACGCCAGCCCCACACCAATCTGCTCAAGCACACTGGAAACCTCGCCATAAGCAGTAAAAAGCTCCTTTTTCAGGGCCTTGGCAGACTCCACCCTGGGCTCTGCAGCTATCCATATCTCATTGTCACCGCTTCCCCTGGTCATAGACACACAGGATAACATATCCGGGTGGGTCAGCCTGTATACAGAGTCCGGACCAGCAGGAGTAACCCATGCCGGGTAGCTTTCCTTAAGTTTCTCAACCGTTTTATTCCAGTCCAGGGCTTTAGAAGCTGTAATGTTCAGGTGCAGGTGTGTGCGCTCACCCGTAACCTTCTCATCGATCCTGCCAAGGAATTCCTTATATTCGGGGTCAGATTCATCAATCTTCTCCACCCCGTGCAGTTCCAGTTTCTCAGCCTCATCCTTGAAGAACGGGGCCAGGTTCACAACACTTGAGGGGGCAGTCAGCAGGGACACACCAAAGAATGTCACCGCACCCAGTGACAGCCCCACGATCACGCCATGTCCCATCAGTGCCGGGTGTATGGTCGCAAGATACGGCGGTGCCATGAATGGTGTATTTGCCAGGTCAATAACCACAAGTGCAGTCTGTGCCACAGCACCCACCACCATTCCTGCCAGTGCCCCTTCCTTTGTGGCCCGCTTCCAGAACAGCCCGCCCATAAGCGGAAAGAAGTATGACGCACTTGCAATGAAAGTGGCAATGTGGATCGCATCAATAATACTATTAATGAAAAATGATGCAATGGTCGCCGATATCACGATCAATAGCACACTTATGCGGTTTACGATCAGCATCTCTTTCATAGTAGCATCAGGCTTAACAAACCTCTGGTACAGATCGCGGGAAAGACATGAAGCCCCTGATGTGGCAAAGGTATCTGCACATGACATTGCCGCTGCCGCAAGACCTATGGCGCTTAAGGCAATCATGAGGGGTGAGAAATTACTATTAATAAAATCAAGTAATGCCGGTTCGGCCAGTGCCATTCCTGCCGGAAATCCCATCTCTGCGATCTCCGGATAGACAGCATTCAGCCCGATGGCGATCACCGCACATGCAGCAAACACCACAAATATCAGCATTGAAGCCATCACCATTCCTATTTGGGCCGATCTTTTATCCCTGGCTGCCCAGACCCTCTGCCACGGGTCCTGTTCTGTCATCCAGCCCGGGATGATAGCGACTATAAAGATGAGCACCATTGGAATCCCTATGGATAAGGGGTTCCACCATGTGGAATCAACATTACCGAACAGTTCTGTAACACTAAGAGATGCGCCGTCAACAGCACCCGAAGTTGCGGCACCCACTGCGAAAAAGGCCATGGCAATGGTGAACAATGCAAGGAACGAGAACTGTACAACATCGGTCCAGACAACTGCCGAAAGCCCGCCAAGGGTCACATATATGGATACTGCCACTGCAACGATCAGCGCAGCGTACAGCGGGTCAAGCCCGTAGAACACCTGGAGTACAAGGGCAAGCCCCTTGATGTCTGCCACTGCAAAGAGTATCATTACAATAGCTATAATAAATGCCAGAGGTGCCCTGATCGCGCTGCTGTATCTTTGTTCCATCAGTTCGGGCTGGGTAATAGCTGGCAGGTGCTTTATCCTGCCCACAAGCATCGCTATAATAAGCAGTGCCAGGATGTTCGGTGCGACAAAACCCCATATCGAGCCCATGCCGCTGAGCATGTAGAATCCAATAACTGCTAAAATCCCACCGGCAGTGAGCCAGGAAGCCGCTGCTGAGAAACCGATGGCTTTTGGGCCTATCTCTCTTCCGGCAAGCCAGAAATCCGTTACTGATTTTTGTTTTTTATTAAAGTACAACCCAATGCCGACAAGTCCTGATAAGTAGACCGCCAGCAGAATAAGAAATATATAATAACCATCCATAATTTAAACATCCATAATTATATTTCACTGATTTATTTATCCTTGTCCTGTTAATGATAATTGAAGACTGTTTAGTTTCATTTTTGACATACATATTGCAGAATATATATAGATGTTTAAAAAGCAAATTTTAGTTAAAATCAATTTAACTTGATTTAATTCAAGTATGATTGATTCTTAGGGTAAAAGATATTATTGCTTAGTTCAACCATTAGTATCAACCATGGACCCGGAAATAATCTTTGACGATATAGGAAGTTATCCGCTTCCGGAGGGCATCTCAAGGGACTGGATAGAACAGGTGGTCACATCCAGGGCCGAAGATGAGCACCTGTTTGGGATAATCTCAGACACAATGGAGCAAAAGATAGCGGCTGGTGTGGAAGTACCGACCTATCCCCAGTTCCAGGACATGAACCGACAATACTTAAGAATAATCAATGACCCTGAACTGACAGAAACACCCCTGCTGGTAAAAGAACCAGAGGCAAAGATACTGGAACTTGAAGCTCTTTTGGGCCTGGGTGCAAAGTACAAAAAGGAGCACGGTAAACCCCTTGACATCCGTGTATGTGTTACCGGTCCTGTTGAGCTTTATTTAAAGGAGTTCGGAGGAACATCCTATGGCGATGTGCTGTTGATATTTGCTAAAAGTATTGACAGGTTCGTTAAGAATTCCATCGGGCATTCGGGCGACCTAAACGTGGCTACTGTTTCCATTGACGAGCCAAGCATCGGCATTAACCCCCAGATCATGCTTGACGATGAGGATATCATAAAGGCCCTGACCGCGGCCGGGGAAAGTGCACACCAACACGGTATCGACACCGAGATACACCTGCATTCCCCACTTAATTACAAGCTGGTCTGCCAGGTCCCTTCCATTAATGTAATAGGGGTAGAATCCGCTGCCAGCCCTTCGTACCTGGAGCTCATTGACCGTGCTGACTTACAGGTATCTGATACATTCCTCAGGGTAGGCATAGCCAGGACCGATATTTTCGGCCTTACTGCTGTGCTTAATGAGAAGTATGATACCAATGTATGGAAAGAAACTGACAAGCTCATGGAAGTGGTTACCGATATGGAAACCCCAGAGGTTATTGCCGGTAGACTTACCAATGCTTATGGGATGTTCGGTGATTCTATAAGGTATACCGGGCCTGATTGCGGACTGGGCTCATGGCCTTCACAGGAACTGGCACAAAAGCTTCTAAGCAATACGGCCAAAGGTATTGAAATGTTCTGCAGGAACCAGTGAATCTATGGCTCAATATAGCATCTGTAAATAATACCCGTTTTTTTCATACTTTTTGAGGTGTTGTGTAAGTGGAAGGATGTGAACTATATGAGTGCAGAACAGATCCTTTTGGACCTGTAACTCAAGCTAATCCGGGCAACTGCACTCAGTTTCGTGTTATTGCCAATTATTTAACTGCTTTCAATATCCCTGCATATAATTCTGTTGAACACCGCCAGCCCCTGCGCAACATTTCATCCAGGCCGTCTATTGTCTCTTCTTTTGTCAGCAACCCTATTTTCATCATTCTGAGAAGTAGATAAATCGTTCCATGATGCTCAATTCCTTCCATCTCTGCTATTCCCCTGGCTTCTTCATCATCCAAAAGGGTAATACCATCTAACTCTAAGGCCAGGGCAAGCACTTCAGCATCACCTCTATGGATTCTGGGATTTTCTTTGAGGTGAGCTACGTATCGATCATCAGCAGGCGTCTTAATTTTGAGTATTCCGGTATCGAGCAGGTTTTCTATTAGAAAAGCCTCTGGATTGCCGCTCTTTTTTCCCTCTACCACTAACTCTTGATAGACTGATTCCGGGGTGTACTTCTCTTCTGTAAAATGCGTTATTTTTTCAATTACGTTTATTTTCCCGAGATAGATCAAGGGTGTGGCATCAAAAATGAGTGGTTTCATTCTAACGCCTTTTGGATGTCATCAGAGAGGTATTTTTCAGATTTGATCCAGACCACACCTTTTTCACGAACAAAATCAGCAAGGTCCCATACTGAGATTCCTGACATCTGTGCAGCATTTAAAAAAGTTACTTTACCATCTTCGAGCAGCTTGAGTGCACGTTCTTTCTTCCAATGGTGCAATCCTTCTGAGAGCAGTTTTCTTATTGATGCTGATTTTTCAAGGGACTCTTCTTTCATAAAGGTTTCAAGTTCTTGAAAAATGTCTTCAGGGATTCTTGCTGAGATGCTTATTTCAGTCATGTATGGTATGCATGCATTGTATACTGATATAGTTTTCTTTGGAAAATATTGATTTGAACGTTACTGAGCCTGGACGGCGCTCCGCGCTATACGGGCATCGATTCGGGTGCCTGGGATTGTGCTGTATTTATCTTTTAATCTAATGTTTGCCGGCAAGCTGATGGGAGTACTATCAGTTGTTTTTGCATAGGAACCTGCACTATCAATAGCTCTTGAGCACCACTCCGTGCTCATCGATCTCCAGATAGTCGGAAGAGCCCTTCACCCATGAACCAGTGTTCGCAAGATTTATCTCCATCTTCACACACGGCTCGTGTGAATGACCATATATCAAGAACTCGCCTTTATATTTTTCATTGACCAGTTCGATAGCAAATTCCTCATATTTTTTTATCATCAATTCTTCTGGTTCCAACATAATTTCAGCTATTCTTTCTCTAATCCATGGCAACGAGTCTTTGGGAGGGGGATATGACGAATACATACTAATAATAAAATTTCTGATCATATCCAGGATACCTCCTCCTCCTCCTCCTTCCCCAATCTTTTCCCAGATCATGTCAGCGGCTTTCCCAACATCGTCTCCAGCCATACAAAGTGAATCTGCAAACGTCTCGTATGTCTCAATCGTGCCAAATCGCTTGTTTTCAAGCTGGTGTCCATGTATAAAGCGATACTTGGTCCCGCCATATTCGAGGCTCAGGTTGCGTTTGAGATCGAACCTTGCGCCAAAGTAAGATTGGGGAAACCGTATCAGGTGAAAATCATGATTCCCGACTACATAAGAAACCTTTATCTCTGGCTCCAGGCTCATAAGTTTCTGAATGATATCGGTATTCTCGAGCAGTACTCCGACAGGATCTCTCCTCCAGAACTCAAGTATATCTCCAAGGAGAACAAGGTGATCGACGTCATCCCCCAGATTATCTATGAAATCTATAAACTTGCTCCTGTTGCTGTATTCTATTCCTAGGTGCACGTCTGAGACGGCTATGCATTTTCCGTTGGTCATGATTTTTTTCCTCCTTATCAAATGGCTTTTGACCCAAACAGGAGTCTTTGTTTCCAAGCAAGCCGTAAAGCGGCTACCCATGCAGCCAACACAGTTACCAGTGACGATCCGTTTATAGTATCTATGCCCTTGAGCCTCATAGACCACACCTTTTTCCCGGACAATATCAGCAAGGTCCCATACTGAGATCCCTGACATTTGTGCAGCCTCTAAGAAGGTTAATTTCCTTCAGATAGCAGTTTTCTTATTGATGCTGATTTCTCAAGGGATTCTTGATGAGATGCTTATTTTGGTCATGTATGGTATGCATGCATTGTATACCTAATATAATTTTCTTTGGAGAAATTTGATCTGAACGTCAATAACCTCTTGATGAATCGGAAGGTATTGGAAAACACTCATGAATTTACAATTATATTGGATTTTTCTATTTTTTTGATTTTGAGATAGAACTGATAATCTTAAAGTGAGTTTAATATCCCATCTTCGTCACAATGAATTAAAAACCATATCAGTGGACCACATCAATTTTCAAATCTGTTCTACATCTTCTTAACCCCAATCGATTTCAAGTGATTCTTCATTCCCAAATATTTGCAATTGAACATATCCAGAATGTTCTTTTGCACATTCGTCATAGACGTCAGTTTCA
>Ga0255424_1113_pt1 | contig 18673 bp, 13 predicted proteins | sample ANMaggSeSYBR02F3_FD_182670 | JGI IMG/M metagenome (GOLD analysis project Ga0255424, IMG submission 182670) | Sediment cell enrichment communities from methane seep in Santa Monica Basin, California, United Staets - ANME aggregate JGI... | ecosystem: Environmental > Aquatic > Marine > Cold seeps >... | reverse complement strand
AACATGGCTTGCCGGAACCGGATTTTGTCGAAGAAAACGGCGTGATGACGGTTACTTTTTATAAAGATAAATGGAATGAAGAAAATCTGAAGAAACGCGGGTTGAATGACAGGCAGATTAAAGCTGTGATGTATGTTAAGGAAAATATCAGGATTACAAATAAAAACATTCAAGAATTATTCAAAGTATCCAGAGAAACAGCTAGCCGCGACCTTATTTTCCTTTTAGAAAAAGACAATTACTAAGTTCCGGAAGTAAGGGAGCCGGTGCATATTATGTATTGAATCTTAATAATTGCGTCATAATTGCGCCAATTGCATTATTAATGCGTCATAATTACGCCAATTAAGGTAAAAGAAATGATAATAGATATTACCTATCTTTCACGAGAAATGGTTCGGTCTACTTTCATGGAGGATTTCCGTGCATTTATGGAGGAAACTGCCAGATGATTACCAACACAACCTTTTTTACAAATGAACCAGGCTATGCATTGCTTGATCAATTTATAAAGATACTGAAGCATATCGGATTATTGGAGGAGCAGAAATGAAATTGGATGAGATAGGCATCTGGTCTGAGATCAAGTTGGACATTATCAAAGAATACGCTAATGCCTTTACAAAGATAATGAAAAGTCAGGAGTGGTGCAAAGGATATGTCTATATTGATGCCTTTGCTGGACCTGGAGTTCACATTTCAAGACGAACTGGAGAGTTTATCCCGGGATCCCCATTGAACGCCCTTGAGATTGACAACCCTTTTACAGCATATCATTACATTGATATTGATAAAGAAAAGGCGGAAACTCTTAATAGGCTGACTGGTGATAGGACGAACATAAACATATATCAGGAAGATTGTAATGAAGTATTGGTGAAGAAAATATTACCCATGCTTCAATATGAAAGCAAAAAAAGAGCTCTGTGCATTCTGGATCCATATGGGTTGCATCTTCACTGGGAAACGATAATGACAGCGGCCAAACTAAAAACAACTGAGATCTTTTTGAACTTTCCCCTTATGGATATGAATCGAAACGTGTTACATAAGGATTGGTTAAAGGCAGATCCAGACCAAATAGAACGAATGAACAGATTTTGTGGAACCGATGAATGGCGGGAGATCTTGTATGAAGAAGATAAACAGATGGACCTCTTTGGAGATACCTACCGAATCAAGATTGTTAATAGCAATATGAAGCTTGGGGAATGGTTCAAAAAGGAAAGATTACAAAAAGTTGCAGGATTCAAATTTGTTCCGGAACCTATGCTCATGAGAAACAGTAAGGGTGGGCATTTATTTTTTTTGTTTTTTGCTTCACACAATGAAACAGGCAAAAAAATTGTAACCGACATTTTCAATAAGCACAGGAAATATTTATAATGCTGATACAAAAGGAGAATCCGGTGCAGGAAATGGAATATGACAATTCAGTTCACGAAGAAAATCTGGCATATTGTCCGAAAGAAACACAGGAACCTCTGGTGAAAGAATTGTGGGCGATCAAGAGTATAGACAACAAATTAAGGGTTAAACAAATAGCCAGCAGCGCCGGGTTGCCTTTGATCTGGCTGGACAAAGCGCCGGGGATTAATGGAGAAAAAGGCATAGAAAAGGTAAGAGCGGAGAGAGGTGTTCTTTTGTTACGTGAAAGAACAAGCCCTTTTATTGAACAGTTTAAGCATCCAATCGGGCGGTGTGCGAAATTTTATAAATTAACAGCTTATAACAATTGTAACTTCTGGTGCGAGTACTGTTATCTTTATTTGACCTTTCGAACACAGCCTGTTTCCACTCACTTTATAAATTATGAAAAGATGTATGATGAAATTATCAAATTTGACAAGTCAAAAACACCTAAATCCCTGAGAGTCCTGAATCTTGGTGAGCTCGGTGATCCATTGGCAGTTGACCACATAACAGGTTTTGCAAAACAGATTATTCCATTCATGCCCGAACACGCCCCGAGAACACGATTGCTATTTCTAACCAAAAGTGACTGCGTGGACGATATTCTTTCTCTTGATCATGGCGGTCAATCCATTATTTCTTTTAGTGTAAATACCGATACGGTTTTTCAGCAGTTAGAGCATAGAACCGCTTCTCCTGATTCTCGATTAATTGCTGCGGCTAAAGCGCAGAAAGCAGGTTACGAAATACGTTTGAGGATAGATCCTGTTATATTCTATTCTACCTGGGAAAGGGACTATATAGCGCTTATTGATAAGATATTTGAGTATGTGCAGCCTGCAAGAATAACCATAGGTGAATACCGACCATCCAACGGACTTGCTCACCATATCAGCGCCCGCTTTCCCGAGTCTGCTTTATTGAAAGTCAACAAAAGCCTGGTTAGAGAAGGAAAAAAGCTCCGATACCCTAAAAACCTTAGGGTAAAGATGTTCGGAACAATCATAGATGCAATAAAAAAGCATAAAAGTGATATTGATATTTCTCTGTGTAAGGAACAGCCTGAAATATGGAAGGCACTTGGTTTAGGGATGAAAGGGCTATCATGCAACTGCGTTAAGTGAATGGTGAGATGTTAGCGGATGCCCTTACCGTTTTGTTGAACCGGAGATTGATTTTACAGACGCGCCATAATTCAAAAACTTAAAACAAGTTTGCTGATTTTACACCTTTTATAAAAATTTTTCTTGAAAAAAAGTATCAATTGATACTATGATTTATAAAAGACCATCATATAAGGAACTTAACAGCAAGATAAAACAGGCAAAAAATGCAGCATTAAAAAACCGCATTTCTATTGTAAATCCGGTGAGTGTTGCTGCTGATGCTCTCGAATTAGGCTTACCTTGTTAAAGATGTTTTGAATATCCTCTCTGACATATTGAAAGAAATAACGCCTGACGATTATGTCGGGCAACATCCTCCACAGCGTTCTTACGAGTCCAATATTTTGGAATCCGAACTCTTCTCCTTTAAATGGGCAAGCAAGCGATTGGGTTGCAAGACCTATTTAAAGTATGCGATCAAAGAAAAGCGAATGTGGCTCGTATCTTTGCATAAGGACCAGAACGACAAAGGAGACTAATACTATGGGAAAAAAAGAAATAACCTGCCCAAAGGGGCATGGAATAATGTCGAGTGAAAAGATAGATAAAGCCATGAATTTTCGCGGTGTGGATATCAATTTTCAGGTTGAACATCACGTATGCCCGGTTTGCGGTATAGAAGCAGGCGACATTGACCAAACAGCTACAACCCAGAAAGCGATTTCAGATGCCTATCGCCAGAAGGTTAATCTGTTAACAGGTAAGGAAATACGTGAAAGCAGAAAGAAACTGAAATTAAGCCAGGAGGCCCTTGCAAAACGTATGAATGTTGGTATTGCCAGTATAAAGAGATGGGAGGGAGGGCTTATCCAGACCAAAGCCATGGACAGAGCCCTTCGTTTAGCATTGCGGAGACAGATGCCCGGTGATAATTATACCGGTAACCGAACATTTTCAATTCCAAGGATAAAGCTGGTTTTTAGGCAATTTGAGTCTGTACTTGGAAAAAGAATTTTGAAAAAAAGAGACAAAATGCTCTTTGCTGCCAAGTACTTATGGTATGCGGATATGGTTGCTTTCAGGGATTTGGGGGAAAGCATGACCGGCTCAACCTATGCTGCTCTTCCATATGGCCCGCAGCTTAATAACTACCGGGATTTGATTGATGAAATAAAAAACGCCGATGAATTAATGGTAAAAGATATGACTCAAGAAGAAAAAAGAGTTATCAAAAAAATTGCGATGACTTTCCCTGAAGAACAAATGGTGTATGATGCTGCGCACAGAGAAATAATCTGGCGGAGAAGGGGCGCAGGGGCAATTATCCCCTATTCTGATTCGGCTGAATTGAGCGGGTTGTGATAATCATGTCTCAATCACATGCGCAAGATATATTAAACCAGGCATTTCAAAAAGAGAGGCACATCCCATGCAAGAGTTATCAGAACATAAAACTGGGCATGAAAAGTTGGATGATTCCATCCGAAACACAATAAGCTCGGCTTTTCAACAGGTGGGATACTCTGAAAAAGAAAAGACGCTTCTCCGTGATATACGCTTTGTCAGGGAGGGAGGAAAATCCCACAATGCAGACATGGTGGCCTATTCAAGCTCCTTGCGTCAAGATGCGGATACAGCAGTTATATCTGTAAAAGGCACCGAAAATGCCGACAAAATTCAATTTGATTCAGAAATTTCTCCATTTCGTGCATTGGCTACGCCAGTAATAGTGCTTGCAGAATATACAAAGATTCGTGGCATGGCTGAACCCAGGGTGAGAGCAGTTGGCTTATGTAAGGATGCGGCCACATTTAAGAGAGAAAAAACAAAAAGCAATATTATTCCCCTTTCCAGATTTGAAGAATACCTTAGAGATAAGCAACAATTTTTCACGCCACGTCGTTTGGAAAAAGCAAAGTTGGTTCCCGAACAACTCATGTTGTTTGATGTTGCGCCTGATCTTATTAAACAGGCAATTAAAATTGCTGACAAAGAACTTGTTGATCGATTTGAGAAAGGAGTCAGAGAAGTTATAGCATCCATAACTGAAAAAGATAAACAAAGAGTTATAAATGCTGCTATCTCAGTACTTGGCGCCCGAATTCTTCGTGACAGATTGAAAGAAAATTGGCCGTTGTCTTCGGGCGCGATAACATTCTTGTCGTTTGCTAAAAACTCTTTACCCGGCTACTTTGATATATCCAGTGAAATTGCCGGAAAGCTCGACCCTATTCTTAAACGATTACACTCTGCTTTTGATTTTTCGCAGGTAAGTCTGGATATGGTTGGTAAGTTCTACGCATCAGCTTTCGTTACAAAAGAGCTTCGCGATCAATGGGGAATTCACTACACGCCATCAATATTGGCGAAAACACTTTTGAGACGTATGCCTATAGAAGAGCTTCCTCCAAATAACCGCATTGTGGCAGATCCAACCTGTGGATCGGGGAGCCTTTTAACCGCAGGCTACGAACGACTTGCGAATGCTGCTTATCTCAGTATCCCTCAAAATGAACGGCATCAAAAACTTGTCGGCTCCATATTTGGCAATGACAGAGATCAATTTGCAGCCGAAATAACGCGTATGACCTTGAGGCTGTTTCATCCACCTCATAAGAATAATTGGAAAGTGACTCATCTGGACGCAGAAAAAGAAAGCTTTGGACGTAGATGGACAAAGGAAATTAAAGTAACACCAACCATCATCGTAGCAAATCCGCCCTTTGGGGGGAAAAGCGGGGGCGCGTCAAACACAGACAAACCAAGGACCCGAAACCAGCTTGATCGCTCGGCTTTGGTTCTAAATCATTGTTTGGATATTCTTCCTGAGGGTGGTTTGATAGGTATAATCCTTACTGAAACAGTATTAGATCAGCAGTTAGTAAAAACAACCAGGCATAAGATTTTAAAGAAATGCCAAATCCTAGAACAGTGGGATATACCGGTGGGATGGTTTGATAATGTGAATCGTCCTGCCATGGCGTGGGTCTTACGCAAGACCGCTCCGTTGTCTAAGATGTTCTATATTCGCTCCCTTTCTGATGTTCCATCCGTAGGAAGGGAGGCGAAATTGCATGGGACTATCCATATTGATGTTACCAATCCACCCGAACACCTTGTTCCAACAATTTTTGATGATATTTTATCGAAAATGGAAATGAGTTCAAATTATATTTCTGATTATTACGATGTGAAGAATGGACTTCAAATTCTCAAAGATAAGGAAAGTAAACAAAAATCTCAGGAGGCCTACCCATGGAGTGGCAATGCTCAAGGCACTGATCCCTATTCGGATTTCAGTGATGGTAGTAGAGGATGGTTGGAACTGATAGATGAAAATCTCAGGGAAGGAAGAAAAAGGGAAGATTTGCGAAAGCATCTTGAGCAAAACGAACCCATGGTCATGCTTCGAGCAAACCGAAACGCTCCATGGAAGTATAAATGGAGTTCTGTCGCTCTTATCGACATGCCAGATAATTCCCGAAAGGTTGTGGCGCCCTCAGCAAGCTATCATACAACATTTTCCAAAAGTGCTGATAAGGTTGATAAGAAAAATGATATTTATGCGTTATGGTTGATCTTAAACCACCCACTCGCCAGCCTATGGTTTCATGAACGTCAGCGTGTTCAGACTATTCCCACCAAGAATTACAGGAAGTTTGCACTGCCTGCAAACTGGAATATAGAAAACATTCAATTGTTAGCATCTATTGCAAAAGACCTCGTAACTACAAAAAGAAATATGAGTTCAAAGTTGCATGAGCCCCATGACAATTTAAAGATAAAAACCATTGTAAAAAAAATTGATGATATTATCTACCAGATGTATGAAATTAATGAGGGCGAAAGACGTTGTATCGAAGCCTGGTTTGGCGAAGAGCAGCGCCCTTTACTGGAAGGCATCTGCCAAAGAAAAACTTTTGCCGAACCAACTAACAATCTCATTCGCATCAATTACGAAGTGCCGGAGTGGGAAACCACCTGCGAGACATTAGAGCTGTGCTTTAAAAATAAGTTAATAAGACTCGTTATTGATGGTTTGATGGACGATTCTGAAGATATTGAATCTGCCGAAGATGGGATCTGGCTGAAAATAATTCCTGCCATGCCTGGATGGCTTCTGGAGAAGGGAGCCGTGGGCTGGGTAGAACTTACTACGGATAGCGCTAAAAGATTAAAACAATCGCCTGAAGAATACATCGTTGGGTTTCATCTTTATAAGAATGCATACAAGACTCAAGATGAAATTGATAAAGGCTTGTTTCTTATATCTGAAATGGAAATGAAAAAGGCAGTAGATGAATAAAGCACAACATGATTATGAGGTCATATTTGTCGATGTAGGCCAAGGTGACGCTACAATTATACACAAATTGTCAAATATGCATTCTGTTTTAGTTGATGCGAGAATTGCCGATCCAGTTTTATCCGTACTGAAGCAACATGCCGAACTTGAAGCGATTTTCATTACACATTGGGATAAAGATCATATCGGCGGGATGCCGACCGTTATTAACTGGATTAAAGATCAACGTCAGAAAGCCGCCAATGTTTACATAAATCTTCAATATGCAACCACTGACATTGCAAAAAGATTTAGGCGAACACTTGATGAAGCATGTGGAGATAGAACAATTAAGTTAAAACCTGCATGTAACGATTCAAAGGATACGATTGAAATAATAAATGGAAAAATTTCTATATTATGGCCTACCCATGCAATAGTTATAACGCATCCTGATGACCGAAATTTTGGTTCTTCAGTGCTACGCTTTGAAGTTGGAGATTTCGGCTTGCTTCTCGGTGGTGATGCTGGTGGAGACGTTTGGCCTCGTGTTGATCAGACCGCACTCAAAGCAGATGTTTTTAGGTATCCTCATCACGGAGGAGAACTTTTTACGGGCGAAAACAGATGGTCCGCTTATGAACTCATTTCAAAAGTGAATCCTGATTGGGTTGTGGTATCAGTGGGCAAAAATAATCCCTATGGCCATCCTTCCAAAGAATTTAATCAAGTAAAATCAAGGTATCCAGCTATACAGTTTCTTGACACAACCAAAGGTAATATCAGGTTACAAATAGAAAGCTCTACCGGCAATATTATTAAGGACAATTAGGGGGACTGCATCAAGATCTTGGCACATTTCTCCGGAAAAAATCGCTCAACTCAGGTATAAATAGGCTTGACACTAAGACACCGGTAATATATTATGTAGTCCATAAATTATTGAGAGACCACATAATGCATCTGAGCTATAAAACTTCTAAGTACAAAGGCAAGGTCTATAAATTTTACTTTATTGCCGAGTCCTACAGAGAAGGCAAAAAGGTTAAAAAACGTGTAATCTGGCCTATCGGAAAGCTCACTGATGTTCAACGTGATCGGATTAGTCTCATATGTAAAGCTTTCTCTGACCCGGATCAAGTTATAACTGTTATGAACAATATTGTAGTCCAGGAAAGCAAGCCTTATCTCGATCTCGCCGTTGCCAATGCCCTTTGGGATATGTGGAAATTTTCCAAAGCATTTAATAATCATATCACTAATAGTGAGCTATCAACACCTCTGATTGCAAAGATACTAACTATAAATAAATGTGTTTCCCCTTGCTCTCATTACAGCATCCCTCAGTGGGCGAAAAAAACTGCTTTATCCGAGGTTGTCGGTTGTTCTCTTAAGGACCTCAATAATGACAAGATTTACTACGAACTGGATAAGATCGAACATAGCAGGAAATCTTTAGAGAACCATCTTTTTCAAATAACCTACAGAAAGGACAACTCAAGCTATGACTTTGTAAACTATAATTTTTTTTCCTCATATTTTGCCGGCATGAAATGCAAGCTTTCAAGTTATGAAAAGAGCAAGGACAGCAAGCCGCATAATAAACAGGTTTTGCTGGGAATATTGGTCAATAATAAGGGTTATCCTTTTAAATGGGATGTATATCCTGGCGATACTGCTGCTGACGTCAAGACACTTGTTGGCAATGTTGATGCCTGCAAAGAACGGTTTAGATTAAAGAACATAACCCTTGTATTTGATCGTGGAATTGTTTCTGACGATAATCTGGAATATATTGCTGAAAATGGCGTTAAATACATATCAGCGCTGGATAAGGAACAGATAGCCAATGTAGAGGGAATAGACCTGTCTGTTTTTACCGGTATTTCTTTCGATAACTTCAAAGAGCATCTATCAAAACAGGAATTTGCTTGTTATGATGAATCTCTCTACTTTAAGGACCTTGGTTTAACAGGAAAACAAAGATATATCCTTGGCTTCAACCCTGTATTATTTAGGGATGAGGGAAAATGTCGAAATGAAAAGATCACCGATAACGAAATCTTAGATGGTATCTGTGTCTTTATTTCAAATCATATAGAATCATCAGACACCTATTTTCTTTTTTCTGGAGAAAAGATCATAAAAGCATGTAGAGATAAGGCCAAAATAGAAGACGCTTTCAAACATATTAAATCCTTCTTAAAGATCAGGCCATTTTATGTGAACCTTGATGAGCATATTCGAGCTGTTTATAGTATCTGCGTGCCGGCCTATTTTCTTAACAAAGACCTTGCTGAAAGAAGAAAAAAAATTGACGGCGTTGATTACCTTAACTCGAAGAATTTGTATGAACCTTTTCGTAGTTGTCATTATGTAACTTTGAAAGATAAATCTTCTGGCGGCAAGAAGAGTAAAACAGTTGAATTGACCCTGGAACAGGAAAGTTTGTTAAGACAACTGCAAATAAAGAAAAAATAGTTTAGAGACAATGTATAGACTTTCAGATAATTAATTTCATAAGGCCAGAAGGAGAAAGGCGTATTAGTTATACGTCGACGACTGATAACACAGTGAAATTAATTATCTGAAAGTCTATAGCAAAGTTCGGAGGTTATATGGCTAATTTTAAAAACAGTTTTGGAGCAAGATCAACTTTAAATACCGCTGAAGGGCCTGTTGGATATTTCAGCCTCAGCAAGCTGGCGAATTCCGGTTTTACTGGAATTGACCGCTTGCCTTTTAGCATAAAAATCCTGCTTGAAAACCTTGTTAGAAATGAAGACGGCAATATTATAACAACAAATGATATAGAAAATATGGCCGGATGGAATGCTGATGCCCCGGTGTATCATGAAGTGCCTTTTATGCCCGCCCGCATACTGCTGCAGGATTTTACCGGAGTCCCCTCCCTGGTGGACATGGCCGGTATGCGCGAAGCTGCAAAACGTTTGCATATAAATCCAATAAAGATAAATCCTCATATTCCTGTTGAGCTGGTTATAGACCATTCGGTTCAGGTTGATTCTTTCGGATCCAGAGAATCTTTTGAATATAATGTTGAAAAAGAATTCAAGCGCAATTTTGAGCGATACACCTTTTTGCGATGGGGTCAGAAAAATTTTGAAAATTTAAGCGTCATACCTCCAGCCACGGGTATAATACACCAGATAAACCTGGAATATCTTGCAAGAGTTATATTTGTCAAAAATAATGACGGTCAGAGGATGGCTTTCCCTGACACCCTTGTCGGCCTTGATTCACATACAACAATGATCAATGGAATCGGTGTAGTCGGCTGGGGCGTCGGAGGTATAGAGGCAGAAGCCGTTATGATGGGCAGTCCATATTACCTGCTTACTCCGCAAGTGACGGGTTTTCAATTAACCGGCGAACTACCTGAAGGGACAACAGCCACGGATCTGGTGCTGACTATAACTGAGTTGCTGCGAAAAAAAGGAGTGGTTGGAAAATTTGTCGAATTTTTTGGACCCGGCGTTAATGCCTTAAGCCTGGAAGATCGTGCTACTATAGCAAATATGGCTCCTGAATACGGTGCAACAATGGGTTTTTTCCCTGTGGATGATGAAACAATAAAGTACCTTCGCTTAACCGGTCGCTCTGAAAAAGTTATTACCCTGATAGAAAGCTATTGTAAAGATCAGGGGCTTTTCAGAACAAAAACAACGGAAAATCCGCTTTTTAACGACACAATCCATCTTGACATGAGCGACATAGAGCCGAGCATGGCAGGCCCAAGACGTCCACAAGAAAGGATTCCTCTCTCTAAAATTAAAAAAACTTTTTTAAATGACTTTAAGGAGGCATCTTCAACTGACGGATCATCTTTTAATCTCAACCACGGATCAGTTGTAATTGCATCAATCACAAGCTGTACCAATACATCAAATCCAAATGTCCTGATCGGCGCCGGACTGCTGGCCAAAAAAGCTGTTGAACGAGGGCTTTCTGTAAAACCATGGGTCAAAACCAGCTTTGCTCCAGGATCAAAAGCCGCAATCAATTATCTGAAAGCAGCAGAGCTTATGCCGTATCTTGAGGCTTTAAAGTTCCATCTTGTGGCATTTGGATGTGCTACCTGTATTGGAAACAGCGGCCCTCTGCCAAAGGCGGTAGCTGATGCAGTAAAAAACCATGACCTTGTGGCAGCATCTGTTGTCAGCGGCAACCGCAATTTTGAAGGAAGAATTTCTCCTCTTACCAGAGCAAATTTTCTTGCTTCACCGGCATTAGTCATTGCTTTTGCAATTTCCGGAAAGATAAATATTGATTTTGATAAAGAACCAATCGGATTAGATAACAACGACAAGCCTGTATATCTTCGTGAAATCTGGCCATCCACAGAAGAAATTAAAAACACCGTGAAAAGAGTTGTACGCCCTGAAATGTATAAAAAAGCTTATGAAAATGCGTTTGAAGGATCAAATCAATGGAAAACTCTCCCTGTTCCTGAAGGAATGCTCTTTAATTGGGACCCAAAATCCACATACATCAAAGAACCCCCTTTTTTAAAAGACATAAACAATACAATTCCCGAACTTCAGGATATAAAAGGAGCCAGGATTCTGGCATTGTTAGGCGACAGTATAACAACCGATCACATATCGCCGGCAGGGGCAATTCCGGTTGACAGCCCGGCAGGGGCATATCTTATCGACCAGGGTTTAACTCCTTCTGAATTTAATTCGTTTGGTTCACGCCGCGGGAATCATGAAGTAATGCTGAGAGGAACATTTGGGAACATCCGCTTAAAAAATAAGCTTGTATCCGGCATTGACGGCGGCTGGACGGTTTTTTTACCAGATGGTCAAAAAATGACAATATATGAAGCGGCAATGCAATACCAAAAAGAAGCTACGCCATTGCTTGTAATTGCAGGTAAAAATTACGGCACCGGCAGTTCACGTGACTGGGCCGCCAAGGGAACATATCTCATGGGTATTAAGGCAGTAATTGCTGAAAGTTTTGAACGCATACACAGAAGCAATTTGATATGCATGGGAATATTGCCGCTCCAGTTCAAACAGGGCGAAAACCATAAATCCCTGGGCCTGGATGGAACAGAGATTTATGAAGTAGCTGGAATAGAAAATAAATTTGAGCCGTTGAAGGAACTCAGTGTTTTCGCTCAGGGGAAAGACGGCAAAAAAACTGAATTTCGGGTCATTGCAAGAATTGATTCTCCAATAGAACTCAGTTACTACAGGCATGGAGGGATACTGGCTTACGTTCTGCGCAATATGAGCGACAATTATAATTAGTGCTCAACGCCTAATTTATTGTGCTTGCACGAACAACAAAATCGTGATAGATAGACCGCATAAATCGGGGCGTGGCGCAGCCTGGTAGCGCGCCTGCTTTGGGAGCAGGAAGTCGGAGGTTCAAATCCTCTCGCCCCGACCACGACAAATTTACTAATTAAAGCCGGGGGCATCCCCGGCTTTTTTTGTAACAGGAAATATTTAGTGTCGGATAAACCTGATTTAAAAGATATAAACAGTGAGTTGTCCCCTGTAGATGAAATAATTGAGGAGATCATCTCTGAGTTGCCACTGAAAGAAAGAGTTGAAATTGCCAATATGAATAAAGAAAGAGTTGAAATACTTAAAAATATTTTCAATAAGTATGTTAGAGGAAAAACCGATACAGAAGCGGATGACAGTGAATACACGGATATGATGAATAATCTATGGTCAAAACTGCAGAAAACACACAGACTCAGAGTTGTTAAATAAACTTTTCAGGCACCCGTCCCAGGCAAAGCAAACAAAATTGACTTTTTACGAACTCGTCAATTACCGAGCCCTAATAACCACTTAAATCTCCCAATGGTCTTGCAAATGTAAATTTAGCGGGCTTTGCCATCATTTCCGAGAATGCCTCTTTAACATTTCCGCCCGAGGCTGAAAAGGGAAGAGAGGCAATGAACATGACGGTACCCACGGCTGTTACAGCAATACCAAGGGGCCTTAAAAATAAAAAGTCAACAAACATTTGTTCGGCACTGTTTTCCTCAAACAAACTCTGATCCTGCGCAAGTGCCGATGAACCAAAAGGGGTAAGCATCAGACCTGAAATTAAAAAAATTATTACGGGTATTTTTAGCATTTTATACATCTGATTATACATTTGGGCCTCCTGTCGTATTAACTTATGCACCGAACCAGTAGTTTTGAATTAATTAAATTTTAACAGGTATTTTACATATTGCAACTTGTTTTTGCCTTGTAACTTCTCAAAAAGTTCGGATAAAAATAAAAAAGACGAGTCCGCTGGTGATGAAATGTAAAATAGCTGACTGTTTGAGTATCTTAGTGAGCGAGTCTTGTATCATGTAATTTGCCCTGATTTATTGAGAAGTTACTTTGCCTTGTAATAACTTATTGATAATTAATGACAACTTATTCAAAATATATAGATATAGCCATAGCTCTTCCAGTATATAATACCTTTACCTATCTGGTTCCGGAAAATTTTTTCAACTTTATATCCGTAGGTAAAAGAGCCCTTGTTCCTTTCGGTAGGCGCAAGGTGACAGGATATATACTGGGCTCATGTAAAAAAACAACTCGGAGCGAGATTGAAATAAAGTCAATTCTGGATATTCTTGATGAAAAGCCTCTTTTTCCTTCATCAATAGTACCATTTTTCAGGTGGATTTCAGAATACTATATATATCCAATCGGAGAAGTTATAAAAAGCGCTCTCCCGAGCGGATTAAATCTTTATGAATATGCCGTAATATCAATTACAGAAGATGGTAAAAATGTTCTTAAAGATAATTCTGTTCCGCCCATACAAAGGGAAATCTTAAGTTCTCTTGAATCTGAATCCTGCCGACAAAAAAATCTTTGTAAAATTATAAACAAAAACATTCCAAACTCCTTAATTCAAACCATGGAAAACCTGGGATTGATTATCAGCAAGCGTGAGCTAAAAGGAGGAAGAACAAGACCGAAGTTGGAACGTTATGTATTGTTAACCAGCTCGGAAATCGCAATTAAGGAACTTTCAACTCCAAAAATGAAAATAATAGATGCATTAAAAGAAGAGGGTGAACTTTCTGTAAAAAAATTAAAAGAGCTGGTACCATCCGCTCTCGGATTAATTAAATCTTTGGAAAACAAAGGTTATATTTCTACCATTAAAAAAAGAGTTTATCGTGATCCATTCGGCGAATCTATTGAGACTGATAGCGCCCACATACTAACAAAAGAACAGGAACAAGCCATTTCAAAAGTTGTAACCTCCCTTAATAAAGGATTTTCAACCTTTCTTTTGGCAGGAGTTACTGGAAGCGGAAAAACAGAAGTTTATATGCGGATTGCAGCAGAAGCTATAAAGAAAAACTGCAAAGTTCTGGTGCTTGTTCCTGAAATTGCTCTTATATCACAGATGGAAAGGCGGTTCAGAGCCCGCTTCGGAGAGTGCGTTGCTCTTCTTCACAGCGGGCTTTCAGCAGGTGAACGTTATGACCAGTGGAGGCGCATAGCCTCAGGAGAAGCAACCATAGCTATAGGTGCAAGGTCGGCTATTTTTGCACCTTTCGATAATGTTGGAGTCATTATCGTAGATGAGGAACACGATATTTCTTACAAGCAGGAAGGGGGCCTTTGTTATAATGCAAGGGATCTCGCTGTTGTCAGGGCAAAGCTAAATAATGGTGTTGCATTGTTAGGATCTGCCACACCTTCGATTCAGTCATACTATAATGTTACGATAAATAAATTTACTGAACTGACTCTGAAAAAACGCATTGAAAAAAGATCTCTCCCCGAGGTCACCATAATCGATCTGCGCAAGATCAGAGATTATAGAGGAGTTAAAAAGTTTATTTCATCCGAGCTTTATGAGGCTATGAAAGAAACCCTGGAGCGTGGAAAACAGATTTTGCTATTCCTGAACAGGCGGGGCTTTGCAAGTTTTCCTGTTTGTGCATCATGCGGCAAGGCTATCAGGTGCAAGAATTGCGATATCTCTCTTACTTTTCACAAGGGAGCTAATGCATACAAGTGCCATTACTGTGGTTTTACATTAGCAGCCACTTCAAATTGTCCAACCTGTGGATCCGCCGGTATAAAGCTGTTAGGACTTGGTACGGAAAAAATTGAGCTTACAGTCAAGTCGCTTTTTCCTGATGCAAAAACAGCTAGGATGGATCGTGATACCACCACACGCAAGGGTTCTGTTTTAAAACTGCTTAAAGGCCTGAAGAATAATACAATAGATATACTTGTCGGAACCCAGATGATAGCAAAGGGCCATGACTTTCCGAATATTACCCTGGTCGGCATAATTTGTGCCGATCTTTCTTTAAGCCTGCCTGACTTTCGTGCAGGAGAACGAACGTTTCAGCTTCTCGCACAGGTGTCTGGAAGAGCCGGCAGGGGGAATGTATCCGGCAGGGTGATATTGCAAACTTTCAATCCCGAACATTTCAGTATACTATCTGCAAAAACCCAGGACTTTAAAGCATTTTACAATAAAGAAATACACTTTAGAAAGAGCCTGAGATATCCACCGTTCTCAAGGATGGTGCAGATCAAAATTTCAGGAAACGACAAGAAAAAAACAAGGCAGCATGCTCTTGCAGTGGGAAATCTCTGCAATACCTTGAAAAGAAATAATAAATCTTTTATAAAATCAATAGAAGTATTAGGACCTATTGAAGCGCCTCTACCCAGAATAGCAAAACAGTATAGATGGCAAATTCTTTTAAAAAGTCTGAGTGTAAAAGAACTTCACAGCTTAATTCATCTAATGATGTTCAGGAACTCATCAAAATTTTACAGGCAAAAAGTTAAAGTTGTTGTTGATATGGACCCATTTTTTATGATGTAATCCCTTAGGAACGTGGACGAAATAACTTCCTCAACTATGCATCACAGCTTCAGGCCGCCTTTGTCCGATCTCAAGTCAATTACCACCGCCAGAGGCGGTGGCTTGTTAAAGAAAAATATCTTTTTTATATTTTTTGGTTCAGCGGCAAAACCGCTTCGCTCCATCATTTTTACTTCTCACTTCTCACTTCTCACTATTCAATTTTCACTTTCCAGCGCTTTCCGCACTTTGCGCGCCAGGCCTTTCGGTGTAAAAGGCTTTTCAAGGAAATTCAGCCCCGGCTCCAGAACACCGTGATGAACAATGGCGTTGTCCGTGTATCCCGACATGTAAATTATCTTCATCCGGGGATAAAGAGGTTGCAGTCGTTCTGCTGCTTCCTTTCCGCCCATCCTGGGCATTACCACATCGGTGAGCAACAGGTGGATCGGGCCATTGTGCTCCTTGCAGACCCTCAAGGCATCTTCGCCATTTTCAGCATTCAGGGTCCTGTACCCATAGATATAGAGAATCTTTTGCGCAAAATTTCGGAGCGAATCATTATCTTCTACAATCAAAACAGTCTCAGAACCGCTAAGATCGTCCACAAGAGATTGTTCTTTTTCCTCTGGCTCTGCATCTGGCTTTACCTTTGGCAGATATATCTTGAATGTGGAACCCTGGCCAGGCTCGCTGTAAACCCAGATAAAGCCATTGTTTTGTTTGACAATGCCGTAAACTGTGGACAGACCCAGTCCCGTGCCCTTGCCGACTTCCTTTGTGGTGAAGAAAGGCTCGAAGATATGTTCCCGTGTTTCTTTATCCATCCCGCTACCGGTATCGCTTACAGATAGCATCACATAATGACCTGGCGTTTCTTCATGAATACCGCGCTCGCGAAAATAGTTTTTATCCAAATCAGCGTTGGCTGTTCCAACGGTGAGCTTGCCACCCTTTGGCATGGCATCCCTGGCATTGACCGCAAGGTTCATGATCATCTGTTCTATCTGACCGGGGTCTATTTCCACCTGCCATAATTCAGGCTCCGGAATCGTCAACAGCTCAACATCCTCCCCAATCAGGCGGCCAAGCATCTTTTCTATATCTGTTAATGATTCATTAATATCAAGGATCTCAGGCTGGACAATCTGCTTGCGGCTGAAGGCAAGAAGCTGGCGGGTCAAAGAGGCTGCTTTTTCCCCGGCTTTCTTGATCTCTTCTATTTCCTTGCGTAAGGATTCATCCTTGATGACATCCATCAACGCAAGCTCGGCATTTCCGATGATGGTGGTCAGTATATTGTTGAAATCATGAGCAATGCCGCCGGCAAGTTTGCCGATGGCCTCCATCTTTTGGGCCTGGTGGAGTTGGGTTTCGAGTTGTTTTCTCTCGGAAATATTTGTAATAACAGCGAGACTGCCTTTAAATTGACCATCAGCATCAATAATAGGGCTCGGTGATACGATCACAGGAATTTTTTGCCCGTCTTTTCTAATGAATATAAGTTCATAAACTGTGTGGTCGCCTTTTTTATGTAATTCCATCTGTTCGTCAAAAATACGCTGGTTTCTTACATTAAGGAAATTATGCACGGACATTCCAATAATTTTTTCCTTTAGGTATCCTAATATTTCAAAGAGCCTGTTGTTGGCAAAAGTGATTAGAAAGTTTTCATCCATCAGGAAAAGGCCTTCGTTCATTGTCTCGATCAGCATCCGATATTTTTTCTCCGCATTTATGCGATTATTTATTTCATGTTTTAGTTGCTCGTTTGTTCGCAGCAATTCGGCAGTTCGATCCTGCACTGTACTTTCCAGCAAGTCTTTTTGTCTGCGCAAATGATCTTCTGCTTTCTTGATCCGCAGGGCTGTCTTAACCTGCGCAATTAATACGTATTCATCAATGGGTTTAGCCAGATAAGCATCTGCTCCGGTCTCAAGCCCTTTAACAAGGTCTTCTGATTCTGTCTTGATGGCGGAAATCATAATAACCGGAATATGTTTTGTTGTTTCATCGTATTTCAGTCTATTGCAAACTTCATATCCGTCCATTACAGGCATTTTGATATCAAGCAGAATCGTATCAGGCGACTCGGTTTTTGCTTTTTCCAAAGCTTCAGCTCCTGATTGAGCGGTTATCACATTGCAACCGGGAATCAAGGCATTTAATAATGCTGAAAGAGCAGTCAAGTTATCCTTTTTATCATCAACAGCTAATATTTTCGGCATGGTTTTTTCCTTCTCCCAACATCTTCACAATCGTTTCAAGAACTTTTTCCGGCTCAATGGGCTTGGCAATGTAGTCGTCACAGCCGGCCTCAATAGTCTTTTCCCTGTCGCCCTTCATTACGCGGGCAGTCAGCGCAATAACAGGGATATGTCTGGTTTCTTTGTTTTCTTTTATCTTCCTGACCACTGTAAAACCATCCATTTCAGGCAGAGATATATCAAGAAGAACCAGGTCAGGACTTTCCTCAAGCGTTTTTTTCAGCCCCTGTTCTCCATCTGTTGCTTCCAGTATGCTGTATTTGTTTTGCAACACAGCCTTTATTGTAATCATGTTGTCGGGATTGTCTTCAATCACCAGGATGGTTTTGGGTACTGGGCACTGGGTATTGGGTACTTGGGATTGGTTTGCGGGTTTTACTCCTGGTTTTGCGTCAAGCATTAATCTGGTCTTGAATAATAAGTTCTGGCGGTCCACATCCCCTTTTTGAATCAACTGCTGGATATTGTTGTCGCCTAATTTCTTGAAATCTTCCCGCGTCAGATCTTTGGCTGTGAGAACCAGGACCGGAATTTGTGCTGTGGTTCTGGTGCCGCGGATTTTTTCCAGCACTTCAAAACCATCAACCTCCGGCATCATCAGATCCAGGATAATTCCTTCAGGGATTGTTTGCTTAACATACTCAAGCGCTTCCTGACCGCCGCGTACCACATCCACTTTATACCCCTCGCTTTCCAGAACTTCTCTTACCTGGATGACAGCGGCTTCGTTGTCTTCAACCACAAGAATTCTATTGCCGGCT
>Ga0255424_1110_pt1 | contig 19275 bp, 18 predicted proteins | sample ANMaggSeSYBR02F3_FD_182670 | JGI IMG/M metagenome (GOLD analysis project Ga0255424, IMG submission 182670) | Sediment cell enrichment communities from methane seep in Santa Monica Basin, California, United Staets - ANME aggregate JGI... | ecosystem: Environmental > Aquatic > Marine > Cold seeps >... | reverse complement strand
CTATAGTATTCGAACAGAGCAGGCTTATATCGAATGGATAAGGAAATTTATCTTTTATCATGGCAAACGACATCCTGCCGAGATGGGTGAAAATAAAATCGTGGAGGCAAGGATGTCAAGAGTCCGGGAGATATGTTGTTCTCATAGGGGGGTCATATTTTGGAGCTTACTCAAAGACAGAAAGAAGTATTATATTATATCCGTTCATATCAGGAAAAACTCGGTATTACGCCTACGATACGCGAGATATGCAGTCATTTTGGTTTAAAAGGACCGGCAGGTATCCATCGCATTCTACATGTTCTGGTTGAAAAAGGGTATCTTATTGCTCCTGCCGGCAAGAAAAGGTCATGGCGTATTCCTGGCGGGCCTGTTGGAAAAACCATTCCCATAATCGGCAGAATCGCTGCAGGCATTCCTATTATGGCGCTGGAAAATCGGGAAGATGAGTTGCCGGTGGATCCGTCGATTTTTGGCTCCAAAACTTGCTTTGCTCTTCGTGTTCAGGGTGATTCCATGATTGAGGCCAATATCGTTGATGGGGACATGGCTATTATCCGTCCCCAAAGTCAAGCGGAAAACGGGCAGATAGTTGCCGTTATAGTTAGAAACATTCTACATGAAGCAACTCTCAAAATTTTGCGGAAAACAAAAGGTACTATGGAATTGCATTCGGCTAACAGTGCTTATCCGCCCATGGTTTTTAGCGGGTGGCACCGGGGCCGGGTCAGGATTGTCGGAAAATTTGTCGGTATTATTCGAAGAAGCTATTGAGCCATAACTGTTCATTTTTCTTACTGTTATACCAGAGTTATCTGACCTCTCGGCTTCTCGTGCTTCCCATTCAGTCAATTTCATAATAAAGGGCGATGTTTAATGTTGATGTGAAATGGGGTCAAGTCTGCCTTTGACCCTTAGCCCGCAGATTAACGCAGATTTAAGGGCAAAGAATGATCCACTAATTACACGAATTGCACGAAATGAAGAGAAAGAAAAGAATGCCAACGACTTGTACAGAGGGTGTTATGTTGAGCCGGATAGAATATCTTCGGGTGAGGCGAATATGAGTTATAAGGTGATTTATTGTGTGGCGAGTTTAAAGTAATGGCCGCAAAAAGGCGCAAAATACGCAAAATGGTTTAAATAATGAAAGCTAAAGACGATATATTTGAGCTTTGTGATGTAATAAGAGAGACGAGCTTTGCGTTGCATCAGTATTTGAGGCATGGGCACTTGGAAAAGGTGTATGAGAATGGACTGGCGCACAGATTGAGAAAAGTGCAACTGACAGTGGAGCAGCAATATCCCCTGAAAGTTTGTGATGAAGATGGCACTGTGCTTGGAGAATATTTTGCTGATTTGTTTGTGGAAGATTGCCTGATTGTGGAGTTGAAGGCTTGTAAGGCATCGGCGCCTGAGCATACGGCTCAACTGTTGGGGTATCTGCGTGCCTGTCATGTTGAGCATGGGCTTTTGATTAATTTTGGCGCGTCAAGGCTTGAAATCAAAAAATATGCATTATCTGATAGAGAATAATGGCCGCAAAAAAGGCGCAAAAAGGCACAAAGATAAAAAGATTTATTAGCCGCCCCGGTTAAATAAGGGCAACAGAGATTGAACTGGGTAAACAAAAAGGCGCAAAGATAAAAAGATAAAGGACAGAGGACGGAGGACGAAAGGCAGAGGGAGGAAATGAAAAAAGACGAGATTGTGAAGAAAAACATCTCACTGGTTTTTGATTTCTTAAGGTATTTAACAGATAATCCTGAATTGATAGAAAAATTGCCGGAGGGGTGTGAATTGGAGTTTCTTGACAGGGATTTTCCATTAATTGAAACAGAAACAAGTGTTGAAGGCGCTGAAAAAGCGTTTTTGAAAGTTGAGCATACCTTTAATTTTGCCACCTGTCTCCCTGGTGTCCATTAAAGGGCCGGGACTACTTGCGGGACGCTACTTGCGGGACATCAATTGGTTTATTGGTTTCTTTTTTTGAATTATGTACTCTATGATAGAGAATAGATGAAAGAGGACTGAACAAGGGGATGAATAGGATGATCCTTGCGGGATGATAAAGACGGAGATCGGAGGACGGGAGCGGAGAGTGGGTTGTTGCTGGCTGGTGTAAAGGCGAGTTATTATTTCTGCATTGTAAAAAAAAGTTATGATGAGGATATTATCAGACAGATAGCGGAGATGGGGCATGAGATGCTGTAAACAGCAGAAAAGATTTTTGTGAGGTGAAAGCTCAAAGCTCAAAGACGGAAGAAGTGAGTAAATTAGATGGTGTGGGGCACAATCCTTTGTAATTCTTCTACCATGTACAGGGGAAGAGAAAGCAGCTTGAACATAACAGGTTTTCCCGGCAGAAAAATAGAGATGTCACTGCAAGAAGGGATATCAGCATTAAAACGAACTCCATAATTAAGTTCTTTTTCCTTAATAAAGACATGTAATGACTTAAGGGTTCCGGTCTTGCCTGCTTTTACTTCCACCGGTATTATTTGGGGGCCATAGGATAGGATATAATCAATTTCTGAAGATGCCTGCCTTTTTTCTCTGCACCAATAAAAAAGTTCCGGTTCCTCATAGCAGGGTCTGGCATAAAGAAGGTGTTGGCCGACAAATTGCTCGCAGATAGGGCCTGAATTGATTAATGTCACTTTATCAGCTATTTCAATATCGGCATAGCTGACTCCACAAGCTTTGGTAAGCAACCCGACATCTAAAAACAAAGGTTTCTGCTTTTTTTCATTGCTTTGTGCTCTCAGCGGGATGCCATTTGCCGCTGTATGATAAACAGGATAGTAAACTCTGGCTAACGATAGAAGATGTAAGGCTTTTTTTAAATCAGAACTTTTTTCATTTCGATCCAGATTTACATATTTCATTTTTTGGCCGATCTGCAAAGGGAGTTTTTGAAAAACGTTTTGTAGCCTGACATGGTTAACCCGTCGTTTATATTTGCTGAAATCATCCCGATAGGTTAGTAAGATTGACTGTTTTATCGTGTCAACTTCCAGTAGTGAACTTGTATCGCTATACACCTGAATAGCTTCAGGCATGCCGCCTATGGCAAGGTAAAGTTTAAACATCTTCATTAACTCATCATGAACAACGACCGGTAATTCATTGGGGTATTGATATTGTTCAATAAATTCTCTGAGTTGATGTCTGCCAATACCATTTAGAAATTCTTTGAAGCTCATTGGCCCCAGGTGCATATATTCAATTCTGCCAACGGGCATTGAAAATGAGTGCTCTTCAAGAACAAACTCCAATAAAGATCCTGCGGCAATGACATGAAGCCGTGGTAATATTTCATAAAAATAACGCAGGGAAGCCAATACCTCTGGGGCCGCCTGGATTTCATCCAGGAAAAGAAGGGTCTTGCCTATCACCACTTTTTGTGAGGATTTCAGCTCAAGCAGGGTGATTATCTGTTTCGGATTTTTTGACTTAAAACATGGAATGTAATCGTCATTAAGTTCAAAGTTTATTTCAAGGAGGTCTAACGCATGTTTTTTGGCAAACAGGCGGACAAGATAGGATTTGCCGACTTGTCTGGCTCCTCTGATAATAAGCGGTTTTCGTGTTTTTTTGTCTTTCCATTTTTTTAGATAATCCAGACCGGCTCTTTTCATCAATTCCCCAACCTTTCGCATAAACCTGAATCCGGAGCAACTGTTCGCTCTGGATTCAGGATAAATTAAGGGGTTTCAGTGTAATTTGCTTAGTTTTCTGTGAAATAAGATATATGCAGAGTTTATTTTTGTAAAGGTAAATATATCTATTTGTAGTAAATTTGTAAGGGTGAAATGTTTCGCAGGGAAAAGACAGAAGGCAGAAGACAGAGGACAGAGGACAGAGGACAGAGGACAGAGGTCGGAGGTCGGAGGTCAGGCTGGACAGGCGGGGTAAATTATTTGTGAAGGCACATGAATTGATATGAGATTGACATTATTTTTTAAGGTGATAAACTAAAAACATGAGAAATGTAATAATCACAATTTGTTTAATTGCAGGAATGTTGAGCCCTTCTTTTCTTTTTGCTGTTGAGACTGCTCCAAGGATAAGCGATAGGGAAATAGTAGAGAGGCTTGCCAGATTGGAAGATGGGCAAAGGAATCTTGATAGACGAATTGATAATTTAGATAAAGGCCTTAATAAACGTATTGATGACCTTCGTTCTGAGATGAACCGTAGGTTTGAGGCTGTGGATAAGAGGTTTGACACACTTCAATGGATGTTGGGGCTTTTTATTACAATTGCCCTCGTAATACTGGGATTTGTTTTACGTATGCAATGGCAGATGCAAAGAAGGCAAACTCGTATAGAGACCTCTCTTGAAGCGTATAAAGATGAACTCGCCTTCATAAAAGGGCTTATAGATAAACTCCTTCCCCCTAAGGGCGTATTATAGCGCTTTCCTTTTTTATAGCCTGACTCCGATCCGCAGATTACGCAGATTAAACCTCTAATGACACCAAACTGACTGAATTTTCATCTAAATAGTGCCTGAACGGGGTTTCCGTTCAGGCACTAAATATACGTCTAATGCACCATCTATCCGGCCTAATTCTGATGCGATCAGCCGGAATTGAGGAATGGCTTTCGGAAGTTATTTCGACAGTCGCTGGAGCTGAATCCTCGGCGTTGGAAAAAGATCTGTTTGCGTTTTTTGCGCATTTTTGCGGCCAATATAATGAATACATGATGTAACAGAGTTAATATACAGGGGGGGTAGAGGTGGAATCAACCTTAGTACTTACGGGACGTCCATTGGTTTATTGGTTTGAGTATTGAGGTCGGGCCATGCTATCATTGAAAATCAATTTTTAATTTTGGGTTTTTAATTTTGAATTAAAATGAAAAGATAAACTTTAATCAATAGAAAATTGAGCAGTATGGGTTGCCATGCTGCTTTTTTTGTTTTATGGTTTGCGCAAAAATAGGATGAATGGATGGTTGCCTTTGGCAAGGATGAATTCCTTTGGAATAAGGGATGGTTGCCCTGTTAAATATGAAAACCAAAAGCATTTAACGGAGGTAAAAATAAGAGGTCGGAAGTTATTTCGCCCACGTTCCTAATGCAAAGCATGATGAATAAGTTTACAAGGTTGCCAGCGCCCCCACATAGTTTTGTTTGGATGCTTAGATCACAAAAGTTGATGGAATAGCAGGCTGTTTTGATATTTTTGGGATTTGAGGCTGGATTTGCAATTAGGCAAAGGTGGCCTGAAGCTATTTTGGGTTTTGAATGAAAAAAATTGAAAAATTAGCCGAAATGACAAAAAGAGGAGTTTTCATCCGAGTCCCTGACTAATTTCGCTGAATTTATATGATTTAATATTGACAATGTAAAATTATTGTCGTATTTTTTGTTTTTTATGAGGCGGGCATAGCTCAGCTGGTAGAGTACAAGCTTCCCAAGCTTGGTGTCGCGAGTTCAAATCTCGTTGCCCGCTCCATTTAGAAAGTCGGGATTTGCCGTTTTTATGATTATTTAGGGGCAAAACTTTATCTAATTATGTGTAGTTTGGATTTAATTTATTTCTTATGATGATTTACATGAACAGATAAAGTTTTTCGATCTATAGACTTTCGGATAAATAATTTCACGGTGTTATCAGTCGTCGATGTATAACTAATACGCCTTCCTCCTTCTGGCCTTGTGAAATTAATTATCTGAAAGTCTATATAATGTAAGGATCTAATTGAATGACAGGAAACGGGCGGTAGCCCGTTTTTTTGTTTTTTGTATAAGTCATATTTCATGATGAAATTACAAAGAAAAAAAAGAAATAAACTAATAAAAAGCAGTGGACCGGAATTTGCTGAAAAAAATTTTCTTAAAAATAAAGAGGAATTTATTGCTGAAGTTAAGGACTTAACCGAACCTTTGTGCGAATCTATGGGGATGGAACTGGTACATGTTGAATACCAGCGGGAAAGCAGGGGCATTATACTCCGTATCTATATAGACAAACCAGGAGGAACTACATTAGATGATTGTGTGTTTATCAACCGCCAGTTGAGTGATACCCTGGATTTACATTTTGATGGCAGCGGTTCATACAGTCTTGAGGTGTCATCTCCAGGTTCTGATCGCCCCTTAAACAAAAAACTCGACTTTGAAAAATTTAAAGGAAGGGTTGCAAGAATTAAAACAATAGCCCCTGTTAATGGACAGAAAAATTTTAAAGGTGTTTTGTTGGGGATATCAGAAGAAACTATAAACATATCATTAGATGATAAAACAGTCGCTATTCCTTTTAAGGAAGTTAAAAGCGCGCGGCTTGTATAGACTTTCAGATAATTAATTTCACAAGGCCAGAAGGAGGAAGGCGTATTAGTTATACGTCAACGACTGATAACACAGTGAAATTATTTATCTGAAAGTCTATAAATGAAAATATTTGAAGCAGCTTCTAAGGGCTCGGTAAAAAATAAGTTGGTAGAATTTGGGCGCAAAAATGCCAAGTTATTTTTTACCGAGCCCTAAGTTTAACGGAGAAAACGAATGTTTATATCAGATATAAAGCGTGTCGTTGAGCAGGTCGGCAGAGACAAGGGCATTGATAGTGAAATCCTTATTAAGGCACTTGAAGATGCTCTGAAATCTGCTGCCAGAAAAAAATTCGGAAGCAACATTGATATTGAAGTTAAATATAATGAAGAATCTGGTGAAATAGAAGTATTCCAGTTTAAAGAGGTGGTAGAAAATATTACCGAACCTGACCTTCAGCTCAGCCTTGAAGAAGCATATAACCTGGATCCGGAAAGCAAGATTGGTGACAGCCTCGGTACAAAAATGGATGCTTCAACCTTTGGTAGAATAGCTGCCCAGTCAGCCAAACAGGTTATCATTCAAAAAATGAAAGATGCGGAAAGAGACGCGGTTTATTCCAGCTTTATTGATAGAAAAGGCGAAATAATTAATGGAATTGTTCAGCGCGTTGATCGCGGTGACATTATAGTCAATTTGGGCCATACTGAAGGTGTTCTTCCTGAACGAGAGCAGGTTCCAAGAGAAGTATATCGGAGAGGTGACCGCGTCAGAGCTCAAATATTAGACGTGCTTCATGACTCTCGAGGGCCTCAGATAATACTTTCGAGAACACACCCAAATTTTCTTGTCAGTCTTTTCAAAACAGAAGTGCCGGAAATTAGCGAGGGTATAGTTAGTATAATGGGCGCGGCCCGCGAACCTGGTATAAGGGCAAAAATTGCTGTTGCTTCAAATGATTCAGATATTGATCCTGTCGGCGCATGCGTTGGCATGAAAGGCAGTCGTGTACAAAATGTTGTTCAGGAACTCAAGGGCGAAAAGATCGATATTGTATCCTGGCATATTGATCCTGCAAAATTTGTTTGCAATGCTCTGGCGCCTGCCGAAATATCCAGAGTCATTATTGATGAAGAGAACCGTTTGATGGAAGTAATTGTTCCAGATGAATTTCTTTCAATAGCTATCGGGAAAAAAGGTCAAAACGTACGGCTTGCTTCAAAACTCACCAAATGGCATCTTGATGTAATTAATGAAACAAAATACAGCCAGGCCATGGAGGATGGCTACGACTCTCTTGTGGCCCTGCCGGGAATTAGCATCAGCCTGGCAGACGCATTATATGAAAAGGGTTTCTTTTCCGCTGAGGAAATAAGTAACTCTTCATTAGAAGATTTGATGCAAATCAGAGGTATTGGCGAAGAAAAAGCCATAAAGCTTCTTAAAACCGCAAAAGAATATGTTGCGAATGCTGATAGTTCTGATGAAGTATCTAACGAAATTTTATCAGACAATACGTTAAGTGATGATGACACATCTGAATCAAAAGAATCATCTCTTTCAGATAACCAGGAAAATCTTGATGAAGACGCTTTTAATGATGATCCATTAACAGACTTTGAGGAAAACAATAGCGAATAGCTTTTTGAAAACATATCCGCTTGTTTCAAAAAGCCAGGCTATAGACTTTCAGATAATTCATTTCACAAGGATAGAAGGAAAAATCTGAGCAAGTCGTGCTAAGTTATACGTCGTCGAAGATTTTGACTGATAACGCAGTGAAATTATTTATCTGAAAATCTATATTACAAACAATCGACTTAAGGGGGATGGATGGGGAAGATCAGAGTATATGAGCTTGCCAGAGAACTTAACATAAAGAACAAGGAACTACTTGAAAAGTTAAGTAAGATGGCTATTAAGGTAAACAGCCATATGAGTTCTCTGGACGATGAAGCAGTAGCCGAAGTCAAAGCAAATCTTCTCGGCAATAAAACCGATGTTGTCGAAGTGACACGAATAAAACCGACTGTTATTAGAAGACGTAAAAAAATTGTGCCGGTTGAAACAGCTCCTGAAAAAGAGGTGCCTCTGGAAATAGTAAGTCCTCCTGAAAAAATTACAGCTGATGAACAACCATCTGAAAAAATTATAAAAGAAAAACCCCCCATTGCAGAGCTTGAACTTAAAAAGACCGAAAAGCCTGAAAAAGTAAAAAAGAAAGATGCGGAAAAAGGCATGGCTGAAGAAAAAGCGGCACTCGCAAAAGATGAAAAAACCGACGAGGCTGTTCAGAAAACAGTCTCTGTGGAAGAGGAGAAAAAGCCCAAACAGCCACATGTAGCAAAAAAGGCTGAAACAGTAACTTTGCCTAAGCTAAAAAAGCCTACAAAAGTAAAAAAGAAGCTCAAAAAAGAGACGCCGGCAAAGATCATAAAAATGCCGGCACCACATAAAGAAAAGCTACCTGAGACTGAACAACCCAAGGTGGAAAAACTTAAAACAAAAGTTGAAAAACCACTCGAAACAGAAAAAAGGGGGCCAATTAGCGAAAAAGCTCAAACAGATTTAGCCACAAAAGAAAAAAAGAAAAGGAAAAAAGACAAAAAACAGGAAGAACCTGTCCATGATAAAAAGTTCTTCAAAAAGAAAATTTCTTTTAGAAAAAAAGAGGTCGTTGAAGGGACAGACCTTTATCCGAAAGAACATCGGGGCCGAAAAATACGTAAGGCCACAGCTAAAAGCAAAGCAGCCGTACAAGCACAAAAACCTCAGATTACAATACCGAAAGCCATTAAACGCAGGATCAAAATTGACGACGCCATTGTTCTGGCTGATCTGGCAAAGCGCATGGGAATAAAGGCCAATGAAATGATTAAGGCCCTTATGGATATGGGTGTTATGGCTACCGTAAATCAGACAATTGACTTTGATACAGCTTCTCTTATTGCCACAGAATTTAATTACGAAGTAGAAAGAGCCTCCTTTGAGGAAGAAGTTATATTAAAAGTTGAAAAAGACGATCCTGACAAACTAACCGGAAGACCTCCTGTTGTTACCATTATGGGGCATGTAGACCACGGAAAGACATCACTTCTTGATGTAATTCGCAAAACCAAAGTGACGGAAATCGAGGCAGGGGGAATTACACAACATATAGGTGCGTACTACGTATCTACAGATAAGGGGCAAATTGTCTTTCTGGATACTCCGGGCCATGAAGCTTTTACTGCAATGCGTGCTCGAGGTGCCAAGGTTACAGATATAGTGATACTGGTTGTTGCTGCTGACGATGGTGTAATGCCTCAGACCGTTGAGGCAATCAACCATTCAAAAGCTGCGGGAGTCCCTATTATTGTAGCAATTAACAAGATAGATAAAGCAAATGCAGACCCTGAACGCGTTAAGCGTGAAATCGCTGAATTAGGGCTTGCCCCTGAAGAGTGGGGCGGAGATACTATATTTGTCAATGTTTCTGCGAAAACAAATCAGGGGATAGAGGAACTGCTTGAGATGATACTTCTTCAGGCTGAATTGATGGAATTAAAGGCTAATCCGGATAAGTTTGCTCAAGGCAATGTTGTTGAAGCGAAAATAGACTCGGGGAGGGGTGCTGTTGCAACACTTCTTGTACAGGAAGGCACTCTCCACACAGGCGATGCAATAGTATGTGGAATACACCACGGCAAAGTCCGTGCCATGTTGAATGACAGGGGAAACCATGTTGAAGCTGCAGGGCCTTCAATTCCGGTTGAAATTTTAGGGCTCACAGGTGTACCTAATGCCGGAGATGAATTTATAGCTCTTGCCGATGATAAAAGTGCTAAGCAGGTCAGCATTCACAGAATCCAGAAACAAAGGTCTAAAGATCTATCTAAAACCAGCAGATTAAGTCTTGAAAAACTTTTTGAACAAATGGAGGAAGGCGAGACTAAAAAGCTGAATCTTATCATTAAAGCAGATGTGAATGGCTCTATAGAAGCCCTTAGAGATTCTTTGACAAAGCTTTCTAATAATGAGGTTAACATTAATGTTATTCATGCAGCTACTGGAACAATTATCGAATCAGATGTTTCTTTGGCCGCAGTATCTGACGCCATAATTATAGGTTTTAACGTCCGACCAAGCACAAAAGTACAGGCACTTGCTAATGAAGAAAATGTTGATATGCGTTTTTATAATATCATATACAATGTAATCAAAGACATCAAGAATGCTATCATTGGCATGATGGAGTCAACCTATGAGGAGCGAATACATGGGAGAGCAGAGGTCAGAGAAGTATTTCATGTTCCTAAAATCGGTACAATTGCGGGTTGCTATGTAACGGATGGAAAAATTGAACGCGGTCAGCTTGTCCGCCTTATAAGAGATGGTATTGTTTCCTATGAAGGCAAGATTTCTTCCCTTAAACGTTTCAAAGAAGATGCAAAAGAAGTTCAAACCGGGTATGAATGCGGAATTGGTATTGAAAATTTTAACGATATTAAGCTCGGTGATATAATTGAATGTTATTATCTTGCAGAGATCAAGCCTGAAGTCGAAGAATAAAGCAGGGATCAGGGATCAGGTGGTAAGGCGTAACTTTTTGCAATTTGTAAAGTGAGAAAATGGTTGTCGGTATCGGAATTATCACATTCAGGCTGCATGACTGCCGCTCATTAAAAAGTAAAAGAAAGATTGTAAAGTCCATTATCGCCAGGATACGCAACAATTTTATTGTATCGGTCGCAGAAGTGGGCTCAAATGACATTCACAAAAAAGCCGAAATAGGCTTTGCAGTAGTGGGTAATAATCAGATGATGATAAATTCCTGTATTGATAAAATTTTTAATCTTGCCGATAGGACAGGTCTGGCTGAGATCGTTGATACTGAAATGGAAATTATTAATTTATGAAAACATTTCCTCGTTCCGACAGAGTTGGCGGCCATATACAAAAAGTTCTATCAGACTTATTGCAAAAAGATATTAAAGACCCTCGCCTTGAGATGGTTACAATTACTGATGTCAAGTTGTCGAATGATTTAAGAAAAGCCCGTATATATTTTACTACCTCTGCCCCGAAAAACATGGAGAGGGCAATGAAAGGCTTTAAAAGCGCCCATGGATATGTAAGACGCGTTCTCGCCCACAATCTTGGTTTGCGCTATATGCCTGATATCGAATTTTTATATGATGAATCCTTTGACTATGCTTCACGCATAGATAATTTGCTCAGAAGTACAAAAACAGATAATGAAAAAGATAATAAACCACCTGAAAAATAGCAACCATATTATAATTGCTTCTCACAAAGATCCTGACGGAGATGCTATAGGCTCATTAATTGCTATGGGACTTGCTCTCGAAGCACTGAATAAAAATATAACTCTTTATAACGAAAGCCCTATTCCATCTGCATATCGTTTTCTACCGTCAGTTGAAAGAATTGTCCGTCAAATTAAGGGAACAAATACTTATGATACCGCCATTATTCTTGACTGCGCTGATTTCCAGCGTATCGGCAAACTTTCTTCGGTTATCAGCAAGATACCAGTAATAATAAATATTGATCACCATATAACCAATACTATATTCGGCAATTTTAATCTTATAGATACATCTGCATGTGCAGCAACAGTGATAATATACAACCTGTTAAAAGAAATGGCTCTCCCCATTAACAGTGCAATTGCCACCTCAATATATACAGGTATTTTGACTGATACCGGGTCGTTCCGTTTTTCAAATACTACCAAATCTGCTTTTGCGATCTGTGAAAAAATGGTTGAAGCCGGCGTTGATCCATATAATGTTGCCATGCATGTTTATGGCAGATACTCTCTTGGGCAGATAAAACTCCTGAATATGGCGCTTGAATCTATTGAAATTTCAGATAACGGTAAAATGTCCATAATGATATTAACAAAAAACATGTTTGATGAAACCGGAACGCGGCATGAGGACTCAAACGGTCTTATCAATTATGCAAAAAGTATAGAAAATATTAAAATTGCCGCACTTATACATGAATTATCACACAATTACCATGTCAGCCTCCGTTCTGATGGAACGGTTGATGTGGCTATGATAGCCGGTTCGTTCGGCGGCGGCGGGCATTACAGAGCCGCAGGATTCAATATTGAGTCAACGCTATCTGATATAAAAACACAGATGTTGAACATTGCTGTTGAACTTTGAACTGGGTACCCACGAGGGGTACCCCTACGAATTCAATGCTATTAAACATTGCTGTTGAACTTTGAACCTTTTTTTATACCTATGAACAAAGAAATAGATGGAGTTATAGTTATTAACAAGCCCGCTAATATAACTTCAGCAAAAGTTGTGGCCATTATAAAAAAACTATTCGGGGCCGGAAAAGTCGGACATGCAGGAACTCTTGATCCGGAAGCAACAGGTGTCCTGCTTTGCTGTATTAATAAAGCAACAAAGCTATCCAGATTTTTTTTAACCGGCAGCAAAAAATATGAAGCTGTACTGCACCTTGGAGTGGAAACAGACACTCAGGATGCCACCGGAAAGATTATTTCTACAAGTGATGAACTGAATTTTACTGAAAAAACAATTCGAGCTGTATTTAGACAATTTGAAGGAACGATAGAACAGGTTCCACCGGCTTTTTCAGCATTAAAGCACAAAGGTGTCCCATTATACAAGCTTGCGAGAAAAGGTAAATTTGTCAGGAAATCTTCAAGAAATATTTTTATATCGTATAACAAAATATTTAAAATAAATATGCCTTTTATAAGTTTTGAGGTATGCTGTTCTTCAGGTACATATATCAGGACTCTATGTTCAGATATAGGTAAGGAACTTGGCTGCGGTGGACATCTTAAAAAACTTAGAAGAATCGAAAGCAGTGGATTTACAATTAATGAAGCTGTAAACTTATCAGAACTGGAACAGCTATTTTTAACCGGAGCAATAAATGATAGAATAATATCCATGTCAGATGCCTTGCGTAATATGCCCGAACATATAGCGGATGAATTTCTGACAAAAAAAATAAAGCACGGCACTATATTAACAACAAAAGAGTTTATGCCGCGAAATACAGACAATTTAAAAAATTTTATCAAGATTGTTGATACAAAAAACAATCTCGTTGCGGTGCTTAAATTCAAAAAAGATAGTAATAGATATAATTACTGCTGTGTGTTTAATTAGGATTATATAGACTTTCAGATAAATAATTTCACTGTGTTATCAGTCGTTGACGTATAACTAATACGCCTTCCTCCTTCTGGCCTTGTGAAATTAATTATCTGAAAGTCTATAGCTGTCAGCAATTAGTGCATTCCGGCGAAGGCTAACCTTACAGGTTAAAACTTATTAAACAGGAAGTATAATTACTTGTAATATTAAAATATTTGATAAAAACAGGAGGCAAAAAAGTGGTTTTAACTGTGGAAGATAAAAAGAAGCTTATTGAGCAATATAAATTGCACGAAACAGATACAGGTTCACCTGAGGTTCAAATCGGGCTTCTTACACATCGTATTTCTTATCTTACCGAGCACTTAAAGGTTCATAAAAAAGATCATCACTCCCGAAGGGGTTTGTTGATTTTAGTCGGCAGACGCCGCAAACTATTAAACTATGTAAAAAACAATGATGTAAAAAGATATCGGACAATCATTGCAGACCTGGGGCTTAGAAGATAGGTAACCGTTTACGGTTAACGGTTAACAGTTTGCAGTTAACTGTTGATCAAAATATAAAAGCAATCAGTTGTTGCATATAGATTTTCAGATAAATAATTTCACAAGGATAGAAGGAAAAATCCGAGTAAGTCGTGCTGAGTTGTACGTTGTCGGTCGAGGATTTTGACTGATAACGCAGTGAAATTATTTATCTGGAAATCTATAGTTTATTGAAAAAAGTATGGACCGTAAACCGTGGCTAAAATAGACATAATCGCTTTATAATCAGCAAACAAAAAGATGCAGGAAGTTCTGAATAGTTATTTATTTGAACTTGTTGTTTGGAGATAAATATGAAAAATTTACTTAAAACAGAAATCGGCGGAAAGACTCTTAGCATACAGACCGGCAAAGTTGCAAAACAAGCTTCCGGTTCAGTTACGGTTCAATATGGAGAAACTATTGTACTGGTTTCAGTTGTATCCGCTTATGAAGGTAAAACAGTATCTTTCTTACCACTTACAGTTGAATATCAGGAAAAAATTTACGCGGCAGGCAGGATACCCGGTAATTATTTCAGGCGCGAAATTGGAAGGCCATCTGAAAAAGAAACATTAACCGCCCGCCTTATTGATCGGCCCATAAGGCCTCTTTTTCCTAAAAAATATAATTACGAAACGCAAGTTATTGCAACAGTATTATCTATGGATCAGGAAAATGATCCTGATATCCTGGCACTGATAGGAGCCTCTACTGCGCTTGAAATATCAGACATTCCATTTGAAGGTCCGATTGCATCTGTCCGTGTAGGACGAATAGATGGTGAATTAATAATCAATCCAACAATCAGTGAATGTGAAAAGAGCGATCTTAATATCATTGTTGCAGGTTCAAAAACCGGCGTAGTAATGGTCGAGGGCGGAGGTAATTTAATAAGCGAAGAAGATATGCTTGAAGCCATATTTTTTGGTCATAAAGAAATGCAACCGATCATAGATTTGCAGGTAAAACTAAAAGAGATTGCCGGTGTACCTAAACGTCCTTTTACCGCGCCTGAAAAAGACGGAATGCTGGTAAAAAAAGTTGAGGCCGCAGCCCATTCAAAATTGCGTGAAGCAATAGTTATACCAGAGAAAATTAAACGTCGAACCGCTCTTCGTAACCTTAAATCTGAGATATTTGAAAATCTTGGTGAAGAATACGCTGATCGCAGGGAAGAAGTCTACGACATTTTTCAGGACTTGCAAAAAACAATCAGCAGAGAACTTATTCTGAAAGAAGGGCGGAGAATTGATAACAGGAAATTTGATGAAATAAGGTCGATTACTTGCGAAGTCGGCATTCTGCCAAGGCCGCACGGCAGCGCCTTGTTTACAAGAGGAGAAACTCAGGTATTGGGAATTATGACTCTTGGTTCCGGCCCGGATGAACAAAGGGTCGAAACACTCAGTGGGGAAGAACTCAGGCCATTCATGCTTCATTACAATTTCCCTCCTTATTCAGTTGGTGAAGTAAAACGAATTGGCGGCCCAAGCCGAAGAGATATCGGACATGGCGGACTGTCAACCAGAGCTATTGAAAAAGTGCTTCCAGATAAAAAAGACTTTGATTATACAATTCGTATAGTATCAGAAGTGCTGGAATCAAACGGCTCTTCATCGATGGGTACTGTATGTTCTGGAATTCTGGCTCTTATGGACGGTGGAGTCCCGATTAAATCACCTGTTTCCGGGATTGCAATGGGACTTGTAAAAGAAGGGGATGAGGTGATTATCCTGTCGGATATACTCGGCGATGAAGATCAAGCCGGAGACATGGATTTTAAGGTCGCCGGCACATGTGACGGCATAACAGCCTTGCAGATGGATATTAAAATTCACGAACTTTCAAAGGACATAATGCAGAAAGCTCTTGAGCAGGCCCGTACCGGCAGACATTTTATTCTTGATAAAATGCTTGAAGCTTTAAAAGAACCCCGCGAGGAAATTTCCCCTCATGCTCCAAAAATAATTACCATAAAGATTAATCCTGACAAAATAAGAGAAATAATAGGGCCTGGAGGAAAAACCATTCGGGCAATGCAGAGCGAGACAAATACCAGAATAGAAATAGATGATACAGGCCTTGTTAAAATCGCCGCAGTTTCCGAAAAAGATGCAGATGCAGCATTGGAAATGATCAAGGAAATCACAAGAGAGCCCGAGGTCGGAGTTATTTATGAAGGTACTGTCGTAAAGATAATGGACTTTGGGGCATTTGTTCAGATAATGCCCAACGTAGATGGACTTGTGCACATTTCTCAACTTGCTCCACATCGCGTAGCAAAAGTTACGGATATAGTTAAGGAAGGAGAAAAAATAAAGGTCAAGGTTCTTGAAGTAAAAGACGGGAAAATACGCCTGAGTCGCAAAGCGGTTATAGAAGAGAAAAAAAATGGATGAAATAGCAAATAACACCATTCTTAATAACGGCATCAGGATTTTATCCAAAAAAATACCCCAAGCCCGCAGTGTTTCAATGGGAGTCTGGGTAAATGTAGGAGCCAGAGATGAAACTTTATCAGAAAACGGGCTTTCTCATTTTATTGAACACATGATTTTTAAGGGAACAAAGAAACGGTCGGCCCTTCAGATAGCTAAGGAATTCGACTCTATCGGCGGTAATACAAACGCGTTTACAACCATGGAAAACACCTGTTACCATGCAAAGGTAATGGACACACACCTGGATACCATGGTTGATGTTCTTTCTGATATATTTTTATACTCAGCATTTGAATCAAAAGAGGTTGAAAAAGAACGGACAGTTATATTCCAGGAAATTGGAATGACCGAAGACACCCCGGATGAATACATCCACACTCTTTCAGGAAATACTTACTGGGGAGATAACCCTTTAGGGCGATCAATACTTGGTCCTCGAGAGAACATTTTAAGTTTTGATTCTGAAACCATCAGGGAATTTTTTTCCCGACTTTATCAGCCCGAACGTATCTTGATATCTGCCGCAGGCAACATAGAGCATGATCACTTTGTCAATTTAGTAGGACATCAATTTGAATCAATTAATGCAGGCAATAGCTTCCCTGTTCGCGTAACCCCAACCGGCCAATCTAAACTTACCATCCATTCCAAGGATCTTGAGCAGATTCATATCTGTATGAGCACAAAAGGTCTATCAATTACCGATCCAAAACGTTATACCTTTTCACTGATTAATACCATACTCGGTGGAAACATGAGTTCAAGGCTCTTCCAGCAAATTCGTGAAAATAGAGGGCTCGCCTACTCTATCTATTCTTTTATATCATCTCATGTTGATACAGGTATGTGCGGAGTCTACGTTGGAGTCGATCCTAAAAATGCTAAAGAAAGCATAGAAGTCATTCTAAGTGAGATATTAAAACTTAAAAAAATACTTGTTGACTCAACTGAGCTGCGAAGTGCAAAGGAATATACAAAAGGCAACCTCATGCTTGCATCAGAAAGTATCGACAATCAGATGGTTCGGTTGGCTCAAAATGAAATCCATTTTGGTCGATATATTCCTTTACAGGAAGTTGTGAATAAAATAGAAGAAGTCACAGCAGATGATATTATTGATTTAGCATCAACTCTTTTTGATAATGACCAGCTTGCAATTACTATACTTGGCCCCGTTTCCGACAAAAAGGAATACGAAGATATATTGTATTCAGGTGGATAGGCTGAAGGCTGAAGGCTTTTAGGAATAAATCATGCGCTCTCACACAAAAAATGAATCCTAACCCTACTATTAAACTGCTTCGCATCAGGCCAAACGATGATGCAGATATACATCTACCGCACTACATGACCCCACACTCTGCAGGAATGGATATATATGCAGCCGTCAAAAAAGATACCGTTCTTGAAAAAGGCGAAATCGCTTTGATTCCCACAGGTTTTGCCATAGCCATTCCAGAAGGATTTGAAGCTCAGATCCGCCCAAGAAGCGGCTTGGCGGTTAAGCATGGTATCGGCCTTATAAATTCACCTGGTACAATTGACTCTGACTATCGAGGAGAGGTAATGATCCCGGCTATAAACCTCGGCACTAAAAAATATACTCTTAAAAGAGGTGACAGAATTGCCCAGATGATCATAAAAAGAGTTTATCAGGCCAGGATTGAAGTTGTAGAACAATTAGATAAAACCGTTCGCAACACCGGAGGCTTCGGACACACCGGAAAATAATATTGAAAGCTTAGGAACGTGGCCGAAATAACTTCCCCAACTATGCATCACAGCTTCAGGCCGCCTTTGCCCGATCTCAAATCACAAAAATATTGAAATAGCTCGCTATTCCATCAACTTTTGTGATCTGAGATCGAACAAATTCGACCCAAATCTGTGCGCCTACTTGGGGAAGTTATTTCGGCCACGTTCCTTAGAAAAAAATTCTGTCAAAAAAGTCTTTTTGTAAAATCTAATTTGAAAGTTGGATTATATGACTGCCGAGCAATCAATTTTGAGCAATTCAACTAAGAATTGCAACTATAATTTGGCTGTATGTATGCTGGCAAGCGGCAGCAAGGGAAATGCTGTTTTTATTTCCAACGGTTCCACCTCAATACTTGTTGATGCAGGTCTCTCGGGGATAGAGATTGAACGCAGGCTAAGATCAACAGGGCTTAATCCAGAAGATCTTGATGCCATACTCGTATCCCATGAACACACCGACCATATTCAAAGCGTAGGAGTACTTTCACGCCGTTTTGACCTGCCTGTATATATAAACGGCAAAACAATAAAAGCTGCCTCATCTAAACTAAAAAACATTAAAGACATAAGAAGCTTTGAGTGCGGTTCAGCGTTTATGTTAAAAACGCTGGCCCTGCATCCATTTTCAATATCCCATGATGCGGAAGATCCTGCCGGTTTCACCATAAAACAAAATGGTTCAAAGATCGGTATCGCAACAGACCTTGGCATCGTTACTTCCATGGTCAAAGAGCATCTTAAAGACTGCTCGCTACTGATCCTCGAAGCAAACCATGATCAGACCATGCTCGCAAACGGGCCATATCCCTGGCCTCTAAAACAACGTGTCAAGAGCCGAACCGGACACCTTTCAAACGAAGATTCGAAAAATCTTTTAAATGAAATCAAACACAATAAACTGGAACATGTAATTCTTGCCCATCTAAGCGAAACAAATAATACCCCTGAAAAAGCATTAAGTGTTGCAGGACAGGCGCTTACTAATATTGATACCAAACTCAGCGTTGCTTCACAGTATGAATCCGGTGGTTTAGTATACGTTAAATAGCTTGCTGGTGAAAAACCAAACGGAGACGGCTCAATAGCTTCTTCGAATGATC
>Ga0255424_1097_pt1 | contig 19398 bp, 18 predicted proteins | sample ANMaggSeSYBR02F3_FD_182670 | JGI IMG/M metagenome (GOLD analysis project Ga0255424, IMG submission 182670) | Sediment cell enrichment communities from methane seep in Santa Monica Basin, California, United Staets - ANME aggregate JGI... | ecosystem: Environmental > Aquatic > Marine > Cold seeps >... | reverse complement strand
GACAAACGTGCCTTGAAGCATAATAGAAAAAGACAAATAACCAGAACAATAGTCGTAAAAAAGAAAGACGCTGAGGGAGAGATTCGAACTCCCGTGGCGCAGTGCACCACCGGTTTTCAAGACCGGCGCCGTGGTCCGCTTGGCTATCTCAGCAAGGTGGTTTCGGGTTAAGGTATCCAAGTGCCCCGCACAGGCCTGAGCTTGAGGGTGCGGCCCTGGTGCGCGAACTCCATGTCTACGGGCCGCTGGTGGGTGTGGGGCTAAAACTGCAGGCAAGGGAATGGCAGCACAGGGGATATGGGGAAGAATTGCTGGCTGAAACTACAGAAATCCTCATTTTGGCACTACTGAGAGTAGGCTGCGCCGATAGCGGAGGCAGTTCAGTGTAGATATTGATATAATCTGCTGGTGGCCAGGCACAATAGTATTCTATAAAGGGAAACTTTTATTAATTATTTCCCCTTATAGAATACTATGATCTCAAAGACACTCTGGGGAAACATAATTAAAGATTTCCAGAAAAGGCGATATCCCGACATTGTACAGAGGGATATACACTATCCTCTTGACATCCCATTGGACAGAGCTGTTGTTCTTTCAGGTCCCAGAAGGTCAGGTAAGACATATCTCATGTATCTGGGAATCAAAGAGCTTTTAGCGCGTAAAGAAAATAAAAACAGTATATTGTATGTGAACTTTGAAGATTCAAGACTAGTGGGTGCAGTGTCACAAGACCTGAACACACTTCTCGAAGTATTTTTTGAGTTTTGTCCTGACAGGAATGAAAAAACCTGGGTATTTCTTGATGAGATACAGGTAATCCCTGATTGGGAACGATTTGTAAGGACACTTGTTGATATGGAAAATGTCAATGTGTTTGTCACTGGTTCATCATCCAGGCTCATGAGTAAAGAAATCGCCACAAGCATGAGGGGAAGAAGCCTGACATACAATGTATATCCCTTCTCTTTTGCCGAAGTCTTAAAAGCAGGCAAACTCGAGTATGAAGAATATCTTTCATCAGGGCAGATGGGGGAAATAATCCAAAAGCTGGAAGATTATGTCAAATATGGCGGATTTCCTGAAACAGTGCGTTACAGGGAAGAGTGGGACCGGATATTGAGTGAGATAGTAGATGTGACAATATTCAGAGACATTGTTGAAAGGTATGATGTGAAAAACATAAAGATGCTGAAACTCTTCCTTAATGCTATATTCAATTCAAAGGAATTTTCAATTCATAAGTTTTATAATTTCCTTAAGTCGCAAGGCTATAAGGTAAGCAAGAATACGCTGTATACATATTTCGGTTATTTTGAAGATTCATTTATTGTTTTTCCACTCAAGAGGTTCTCTTATTCTTACAAAAATATAGAATCAAGTATATCAAAGATGTATCTTGTCGATAATGGACTACTATCCCTGCAAGGTATACGGGACTATGGGAGGCTTATTGAAAACATTGTTTTTATTGAACTGAAAAGAAGAAGTAAAGGAGATCTGTTTTACTATAAGTCTACATCTGGCAGGGAAATTGATTTTATCATTAAGGAGGGGAAAAAGGTCTCTGAACTTATACAGGTATGTTACATGCTTGATGATTTTGTGACAAAAGAGCGTGAAGTAAAAGCTCTCCTGCAAGGTTCAGAGGAACTTCGATGCGATAATCTGCTGATCATTACATGGGATTATGAGGCGGTTGAAATTGTTTCCGGGAAGAACGTCAGATATGTTTCTTTGTGTAAGTGGCTTCTTGATTAGTGTTTTGTTCTTGCACAAACCATAATAGCGGTGTTAGGGGGTCGTGACAAACGTGCCTTGAAGCATAATAGAAAAAGACAAATAACCAGAACAATAGTCGTAAAAAAGAAAGACGCTGAGGGAGAGATTCGAACTCCCGTGGCGCAGTGCACCACCGGTTTTCAAGACCGGCGCCGTGGTCCGCTTGGCTACCTCAGCAACGTGGTTTCAGGTTGGATCAAATATAATTGTAGGAGAGGTATTACTCCTCTCCAGGTTCTTCTAATTCTTCTGAGTCTTCCGGTTCATCTGATTCGGATTCATCAGACTCTTCAGCTTCTGATTGCTCCTGTTCTTCAGAATCAGGCTTTATCAGTTCTTCTGTATAAGTTTCAACATATAACACTTCTGTTAGTTCAGTATATTTCAACATGTCCAGTGCCAGTTGTGCTTTAGTATTCAACCAATGCTGTGAATAATTAAATTCCAGGGGCACATTGACCTTAGCAACAGTACCATCGATCTCGATGTCCATTTCCTGGGCCATATAAAGTGCACTAAGACCAACTGCTTTTTCCTTCAGTTCCTCAAGCATGGCTTCGATCTTATAATCATATGTTATCATCTGGCCTGCCATAGGGCTGTTGAAATCCAACCTGGCATGGCGTCCCATGACCTTGAGTACTTTAGCCTGTTTACCTTCGAATTGAACCATCATCCCTACCTGTGGTTTCTGTTCAAGACGTCTGAGAGGAAGATCCCTCAGTAATTTTGGATCACGGTCACCAAAAGCTTTTTCAGGTGGAATTGTGACAGTCCCTTTATAGCCTACTTCATGCTCTTTTATGTCTTCCTCAAGACCGGTGATCATCTGGTTCACACCAATAATGATCACATCGCCACCATACCTGCCATTGGAATTATATACATTATGGACCTTTGCCACCTCTTCATTTGTAGTATCGAAGATAGTACCGTCCTCAAGTTTACCTGTGTATGATATTTTAATAAAATCTCCTTCATTGATCGTCATGATAATTACACCGGGGTCTAAGATAACGGGATTGGTAAAAAACATTTCCATGCCGTATCATAAAAGTTTACAACAATTGATGACATGCATGACCGATAGAAAAGTCTTAAATCAATTCATTCCAATCAATCTTTCAACGGGGATAGCTATGGATGAAATAACAGAAATATATGAGAAAGTAAAAGACCGCATGAGCATGGAAGATTTCCTTGCCCGGATGGAAGAAAAGAAAGAACTCCTTGGCGGACTTCCGGATGATAAAACTCTTGCAACCCTTGTGATCTATGATATGGGCGAGTACGATGATAAGATAAAGATAGGACAGGTAACACTTGATAATTCTAATGTTACAATAGTGGGCAAGATCACGGTATGTTCAGATGCCAGGGAATTCAATCGTGAGGACGGTTCTACAGGCAGTGTTGCTAACCTGACAGTTGCGGATGAAACTGGTTCTATCAGGGTCGTGCTATGGGAAAGTGCTGCAGACCTGGTACAGGTAGGAGAGATCGTGTTTGGGGATGCAGTCCAGGTATCCGGTTTTGTAAGGGAAGGTCGTAATGGTCTTGAGGTCAGTGTTGGCAGGGGCGGTAGTGTGGATAAAGTGGCCATGAGTGAAGAGATCAGAGTAAGGACAGAACCCTACCGTATCGAGGAGATAAAAGCGGGTATGAGCGATATCCACCTGGTAGGAAAGATACTGGACATGGCAGATACCAGGACATTCCAGCGAAAGGATAATTCTACTGGCAAGGTCAGGAACCTGACACTGGGCGACCCCACAGGTAAGATCAGGCTCACGTTATGGGATGAAAATGTGGAACACGTCGATCAGTTGAACCTGGGTGACACCATAGAAATAACCGGGGGCTATTCAAAAGAGAATTCCTTCAACAACCAGGTGGAGATCAACCTGGGAAATAACAGCTCAATAAAAAAGACCAGTAAGCAGGTGGAGTTCAGTGAGAAGATCACTCTCATTGGTGATATCGAGATCAACGAGTCATACAGCATTATAGGATATGTTACAGGGCTTGATGAACTGAGGGAATTCCAGCGCAAGGACGGCTCAAGTGGCAGGGTAGTGAACATCCACTTATCAGATGACTCAGGCAGGATAAAGACTGCACTCTGGGATAAGCAGACCGGGATTATACATGAGATAGACATCGGGACTAAACTGCAGTTGACCGACTGCTATGCTAAGTCAGGATGGAACGACGAAGTGGAATTGAGTGTGGGCGAGAGAAGTACAATTACAATACTTGAAAAATAAAAGATTTATCTGGACCGGACCTTTGCCCTTTTGGCTTTTTTCAGCTTTTTCTTGTCCATCTTGGTCCTGAACTCACTTACTTCTTCTGTAGTCTCTTTCTTTTCCCTATAAAACATAAGACCCGCAATTAAGCCAAAAACCACGATAAAAAGAACACCATAGAACTGGAACTCGGTCAGCGGACTGAAATCCGTGTGCTTGAACATGAACTTATCAAGTATCCAGATAACAGCAGTGGATATTACTGCCAGGATCAGTGAGTATAGCAGTGCAAGTAAGTCCTGTTGTGAAGCCCATTTTTCGATTTCTGCATTCATTTTGTTTTATCTCCTCATCCTTTAATTGAAGGCTTTTATGTAAAAAAACTTTTGTATTTATTTTTTATGACTTGTTATACCTTTCTCGTAGTATATGATCTATAAGATTATCAAGTCAAGTTAATCAGACCGAATTGAGGATTTTCTTGTAGGTTCTATTCTTTGTCCCTTTCAATAATAAATGCACCCACGTAGTCGCATTCCTTACACTGGTACTGGACACCGGTCTTTAGACCCATGTAATACGTGACGTTGGTCGAATTGCACTGGGGGCAGACAAGTACAGAATCAGTCCTCTTCCGGGCTTCTTCCTCGATTATCCTGTCAAGTTCATTGAAATCCTCAGCATCTTCCTGTACGATCATAATGCTACTTTTTTACTGTGAAGGTAAATGTTATACCTTTGCCTTCCTTGCTTTCTACCTCAATCAAACCTCCATGCCCTTCAACAATCCCTTTTGCGATGGCAATACCCAGGCCTGTCCCGTTGGTATCATTGTATATATCATTACCCACTCGATAGAATTTTTCAAATATTTTTTCAATATCATCAGTTCCCAGTCCAATTCCATTATCTTTTACAGTGGCCTGTATATACTGGTCAAGTTCCACGATGTCAATATCGATTCTGCCCCCCCATGGAGTGAATTTCAGGGAATTATTCAACAGGTTTACAAATACGGATACAAGGGCATCCTTATTTCCAGTAATGCCGGGCAGGTGTTCGGGAACGGATGTGTAAATACCTATTCCCAGGTCATAGGCGGTTTTCTCAACAGTCTCGATAGATGTACTGATAACTTCATGTAGATCTACCTCTTCTTTCTTGAAGTTCATCATACCTGATTCGATCTGGGAAAGATCCAGCAGGTCATTGACCATACGTGTCTGGCGGTCAACATTTCGCATTATCCTTTCGATCAATTCATCTTTATCGATCAATTCGCTCCCGTCAGCATCTTTCAACAGTTCGGTTGAAGTCTTTATAGCAGCAAGGGGCATTTTGAGTTCATGCGAAACCATGGAAACAAAATCTGATTTCAGTCCATCCAGTTCCTCTAGCTTCTGGTTTGCTTTTTCCAGAAATTCATTGGACTGCTTGAGTTCATAGGTTTTATTGTGAACTTCAATTTTCAGGGATCTGTTCCAGCTTGTAAGCAGCAGGATAAGGGAGAATCCACCCAGCAAGGTGATGCTGGCAGAGAATAATACAAGGACTGTATTCTTCAATAATGCCGGATGTGTAATTTCTTCAACTTCAGTTACAGGGCTAACGACAGCCACTGACCATAACCGCCGCCGCCACTCTATGGGTGAGAATGCTACCATCTTGTTTTCTGATGTATTGTTTTTTCCATTTAGAGTAAATTCTGCAGTTCCTTTTGAGCCGTTCAACTGTTCTTTCATGATGTGCATCCATTCCGGATTTGATTCATTAAGTATATCAAAATAATAATCTCCTGCATTATATTGCCCGGACCCGTCATACAATACCTGTGTGTTCCTGTCAACAAGATATACATAACCGGAAGAATCGTAAGGTTCGAGATATTTTTCTATCAGGGTTGAGATTCGTATTATCCCAAGTATGGTTCCTTTATGCTCCTCTCCATCAAAGATCGGGACCCAGATAAACGAACCAAGACCCCCTTCAAAAAGACCAACCGGATTCGTACAATATGTATCCCTGGTGTCCCTGGCATGTTCAATTGGATATTCCCTGTTATTTTCATACAGGTTATATCCAATAGGAACATTCTCTTCTGGATAACCTGCAACAACCATACCACTTGCATTGATGTACTCCAGGGCATAATAACCTGTGCTACCTTCGTAGATATCTATAAATAATGCCTGGAATTCCTCCGGAGAATCATTTGCATGGTTTCTGGCTATTGATTCTGTCAATTCAACTTTTTCATTCAGGAATTCCTCTACACCAGTTGAAAACTGCTTGGCAAGGAGCAATTGTTGTTTACTGAATTCCTGCTTTGCAACTTCACATACATCATTGTGGGTTTTTACTCCCATAATGATAATTAAAAGTAAAAAAAGGATACTAATAACTGCGATTGCGAAAATTACTTTTTTTTCATGTTTTTCCATGAGTGAAAATTTTTCTTCCTTTTTTATTGTGATACCACCATAATTTAGATCGATTCAATAATCGGGTGAATTGCTCAATTTCTATAACGTATAGGAAATTATATACTTTCCTGTAGGCTTAGAAAATGCGAACGAAGTGAGCATTTTCTTTAAATTATATTGAATCATCAAAGTTTTGAAAAAGTACGGCTAAAAGTACAACTGCTTTTCACCCTCATCGTTGATTGTGATCAGGATGTTTCCAGATTAAAAATTACTATTTATCGCTTTCGATGTGCCAGTATTTCTTCAGACATCTGCTTTTTAAGACGCATAAAGTCAATATCAGAAAGACCCACCACTTCCAGCACGCCGTCCCTTAAGAAACATGGTTTGGTGATCTTGCAGCACCATGCCATGCTGCCGAAACAGGTACTATCCCCATATTCCAGGAGTGTGCCCTCCACGATTTGAAGTTTAAGCTTTGTAAACTCCTCGGCTGACATACCGATCTGGTTAAGGGCATTGTGAACTGCACAGGGTTTTACTGGCAGGCAGCAAAAAGCCAGTGCCCGCAGGTCCCCACCGCCGCATATGTGCTTTGGCGAATTATACCAGCCGGTGGTCATCTGGTATGAGGTGATCTGGTCCACAAGGAACCGCAGGGTGTCGGGTTCTTTTAATACTGCCCTGGCAGCAGAGACCATATCAGCACCCCTGGAGAACATGGACTTGGCTCCAGAATAATCAACGATCGAATTGTTACCAATAATAAACAGGGATGTAATGTTGCGTATCCTTTTTATGAGATTGACGTCAGCCCCATGTCTGCCCACGGCATCGATATGGATGATATGGGCACCTGCCTTTTCAATCATATAGGCAGTCATCAGGTCGTCAACCACATTGGCCCTGATCTTGACAGACACTACAACTCCCGTACCCTTGACCGCCTCAATGATCTCGCGCAGGGTATCAGGATGCTCAAGCAGGGATTGACCTGCGCCCAGTTCCATGATCTCGGGCTGGCGGCAGTGTGCATTTATTTCAATACCTGCCCCGTATTTTTTAGCGATCCGGGCAGCTTCGACATATACATCGATATCTGTTGCCCTGACATTAACAAGGACAGCACAATCATCAGAGTTACCAGTAATTGTTTCCAGTTCAGATGTCAGGAATTCCATTGGTGAATCTGTTACGAACTCACTGCGCCCGCGCTGGGTAATTCTTTTTGCAGCATCGTTTGTACTATCATCCAGGTTATAACCACCCAGTACCACCAGTCCTGCATGGTCAGTGAACTGTTGTGCAAAATTACTGTTGGTAATACCTGCCATAGGGGCAAGAGCAATAGGGTTTTTTGGAGTAAGATATCCGATCTTCAGATCGAATGGTTCAATCAGTTCTGTGTTCAATTGTGATTCCTCACAGGCAATGTGAATGGTAATTCGAATTTTTTCAGGAATCTTCCAGATTGTTTAAACTATAAAAGTCTTACTGGAATCGAACAGCAAATCGAAAATATAAGTGATTATTTGTTAATTATTGCAGGAGTGACGTCCTTTCCATTCTTATATCAATTTGGCAACAAAGAACATACCTACAACAATTATTGTCATGAACAACCCGATATATACAATTGGACTCCATGCCAGCACCTTGCGCCCGTCCAGTACGCTGATCGGCAGCATATTGAATCCTGCCAGCAGCAGGTTGATGATCACACCCAGGCGACCTATATCGTATAAAAACCCCGTATCCATTAACAGCGGCATGAAAGCAAAAGCCAAAAACAGGTTCATCACAGGACCAGAGGCTGCGATCTTACCGTATTGTTTTTTGGTAATATGAGGTCCGAATATCTGCACGGCCCCGGGTGCTGCAAACAGTATACCGATCTGCCATGCCATGTAAATGGCCAGCAGCAACATCCCGAAACTCATCCTGAACTCGGCCCATGCACCGTACTGCTGGGCAACGAACTTGTGCCCCATCTCATGGAAAATAAAGGATATACCCACCGTGACCAGGGAGATTATGAACAGGTCAGTGATAAACGTCCCAAATATCTGAGAACTCGTGGGCCTTATATTATCCAGTTCCATCCATGCGAGCATAATGGCGAATGCATATGATATTGCCACCCAGGCAATGAACAGATGTTTCAATTCAGTACTGCTTGTATTGAATATGGCCATCTTTTTCGAGCGCACGGTCTGGAAATGTACTTCTTCAAGGCCAGCCACCCGGGACTGTTCAATTTCATGCATAGAAAGAACCTATGAGTATACTATGATTTAATGTTATTCAACGTATAGGAAAGTATAAACGCATTTGTTTATCTTGCTGCTGAAATTAGATACATGATGAAAAAAACATCACACTTCTATTTTGCCCCGAAGGGGCTTTCTTGACTTTGTATATTCGTTTGAATCTTTAGTTATGTCTTCATTTGCACAGTCCTAAAGAAAATCCATTAGCCTCTTCTGTTTCATCTTCCTGTCAAGCAATTTTGATTCGGGTCGCCACATTTTGCTAACGGTATTTATCCGCAAAGACATGTCATTCAGTGCATTGTTAACGGAATCAAACCTCACCGGGACCGATGACACTGCTTCCCGGGCGGCTTCCCTGACCACCCATACTCCCAGGGGTGCCCAGTAATCGGGCGTAATTTCCCTGATCGCGAACACATTGGCACTGCGGCGCATCCGGTGCAGGTGCTCAAGCACAGGTAGGCGAGCCGCATAATACCCGCCGCCCAGGTTCGAGTATCCTTTCTTGCCGCCATAGTCCTCCCAATCTGATTCTACCGAAGTTGCCCCGGTTGACCATACAGCCTTTGGCATCCATATCTCTATTAATTCATAGGCAAAGGCTCCGGGAAATACCAGTATCTCGAAGTGGTTCCCGTGCAATCCCCCGCTGTACAGCAGGACATCATTCACCTCTGGGAAATATCGGATCTCGTCGATTAACATCTTCCCGACCATATCATCTGTGGCAGTGATGGACCAGCGGGTGGGCACGATCTTGCGCTGTTTTCCCAGCAGTCCGATAGAAAGCAACCTGTTAATGTGATCCACAGTGATATCTGCGTTATAGAGTTCCTCTATCTCATCCACAGCCCTGGCATCGGTATCACTTATTGCTTTATCCACCTGCCTGGGTACTACCGGGTTCTGGGCTATATCCAGCTTTGTAACCTCTCCGGCAGGTCCCATGGGCGAGAGTACGCCATCGAAACGCAGTCCTACACGGGGTACCTTGCTGAACCACACCTCTGTATCTACAGGTTTTTCAGATAATGCCAGTTCCTGGGTCTTTTGCAACATGGCATCGGGATTTGAAGCATCCTTTACATTGAACTTCATATTTGACCTGACCAGGCTGGACCTGAGTCCCACAATATCCCTGATACCCAAGTTGTTCCATGAGCCCGGACTGTCATAGATAGCAGCATCACTGCCCGTGACCTCAGGCGGTATCAGTGGTCCTGCAGATACCTGTGGATACCCGTACCGTCCCACAAAGACCGAGGGTGGGGATGCACCGAAAATGTTATCAGAAAGCTTGGCAGTTGTGCCAAGTGACTTGAACCTCTCAAGTATGGGGCAGGCAGGACGGCCGCACAGACCCTTCCCCTTACAGGATACACATAGCGAAGGCATGTCTGGAGATATTGGGTGTTGGATACATTAAAGGATGTGGTTGGTCTGTGGTTATAAACCGTTCTAGGAAATAATAGAAAGTCTCTAAATTCATTATTGAAATCCATGTGTCATCGGTTAAGAGTAATATTGTTATAGAACACGGATTGTACGGATGACACGGATGCGCGCGGATGCGAAAATAGATCCGTGAAAATCCGTTTAATCCGTGTTATCTGTGTTCTATTCAAACTAAATTGGTTAATCATAAAAAATCATTGGTTTTTTGGAAAACGATACATATGAGATTGTCGGAAAAGTACCTAAAAAGGGCTTAAATTGAAACTTTCAAAATTATTATTCCAACTAAATCATTATGCTGTGCCATGTCGAATTTAGACAGTAAAGCTGAAATATTGAAAAACAAGGCTTTTCCGACAGTCTCACATATCGAGTCAGTCAAACTCCTTAACCGATGACTAATGTATTGGAATCAGAATCCGTATTTTCCAACCAGAGGTACAAACACCACCCCGCCCTTTGCTTCTTTTTTTACGCCGTTCGACTTTGTGATCAGGTACAGTTCCTGCATGTAACGGCCTACAGGTATCACCATCTTTCCACCTGCTGCCAGTTGTTCGACCAGGACCTCAGGCACTTCAGGCGCAGAACACGCTACAGATATCCTGTCAAAAGGAGCAAGTGCAGGCAATCCCAGGCTGCCGTCTTCGATTATGACAGTTACATCTTCATATCCCGTATTGACCAGGTTTTTTCTTGCAAACGCAGCCAGTGATGGGATACGTTCAATTGTATATACATGTCCGCCCGGACGGACCAGTTCTGCCATGACAGCAGCATGATATCCGCAACCTCCCCCCACTTCCAGCACTTTCTGCCCGGGCTCAAGCTCCAGCAGGTTACACATTATGGCCACCATATGCGGTGCGGATATGGTCTGTCCCTCCCCGATCGAAAGCGGATTGTCCGCATATGCGAACCTCTGCTCACTTTCATGCATGAAACTATGCCTGGGCACACGTACCATTGCATCAAGAACCTTATCCCGGATTTCCGGATATCTTGATCTTAATCCATTTATTAGTTGCCTTCTTTCCTTTTCAAGGTCCATGTTGAAGGCCCCCGTGGTTTGATCACAGGTCCGCCTGAGTAGGATTTGCCTGGTCTTTTTTTACCGGTCTTTTTGTAATCCTTTAACCATTCCATCCGTTCTGAGGAGTCGGCAAAGATACGTTTGATGTATTTTGCCATGATGCACTCCCCGTTCCTTTTAAAGAATTTCCCATCACGCACCTTTATCTTTTTTATTACGAACCTGTTAGACCCTGACGACAACATTTCCCCGACTGTGAACTCCCGTTCACCAGGCACTTCCATTTCAATTGATTCTGTCTGCCAGCCTCGTGTGATGGATATCTTGGTCGTGACTGTATCCGTATATCTGGTCCATATTGTATCGATCTCATCGGCCCTGGCACTATATACCCGTTTGTCGCCTGATTCGATTGATGTGACAAGCACAAAACTAGCATCGCCTTCGGGTCCGCTTTCCACTATGAACTCATCATCTACGGATATGATCTCATCATTATCCTGGACAATTGTGCTTTTGGTGGAGTTATCGCCTGCACTGATAACAACCCTGATATTTGTTTTCTTCTTTTTTTCAGAGTAATAAGGATGGATTGTATCGCACAGTGTGCATTTTATCAATATGTCCGGTTTTTCTTTCAGTATATCATGGGGCACAGGTTCATGTTGTGAACAATTAGGACACTGTGCCTGAATAATCTCATGTACCATTCTACTTTCATTCCTCGCATTCTAATAGTACTGAATGATAGTAAACACTTCGATGCCAGCATGAAAGGTGGATCAAGTTAATCTTTATATCTGTAAACGAAAGGAAACGGTGGAATGGTTTTGGAAATATTAAACAGGATCTGGGATTAAGAGAGTTTTTGACAAGGGGATTGAGGAATGTGGAAATTGGATGTGGGACAGCCTCTATACCGCCAATATTAATCCTGTTTTGGAAACTCTTAAGTCAATTCCAAATTAACTATATGACTAGATGAAATTCCAGATCCTGGATGCCGACTATACTTATGATGATCTGGGCAACCCGGTCATACGCCTGTACGGTAAGAACGAAGCCGGGCAGAGTATTTGCTGTTTTGTACCAGGCTTTAAACCGTACTTCTTTTTAAAACCCGATAACCCTGGAAAGGCAGGTGAACTGGCAGAAAATATCAAAACAACGTTCACAGAACACGTCACCGACGTACAGCTAACAGAACGCTATGAACCCGTAGGATATTTTGAAAAACCTACCACCATGCTAAAACTCATCCTCAAGGACCCAAAAGGCGTACCTGCCATAAGGGACGACATACAAAATACCAGTGGCGTCTCAGGGATATATGAGACCGATATACTGTTCAGGAACCGGTTCATGATCGATTCGGGTATTGGCGGCATGTCCTGGGTCGAGACCGATTCAAAACCACTGGAAGAGGACAAGTTCAATGGTATCAACCTGTTCGAGGTGGAATCACAGGTTAAGATCGTGGCAGATACTGTTACACCTGTGGATATTATTCCAAATTCCCAGTTGAGATACATGGCATTCGATATCGAATGCCTGCCAATCGACGGAGGCATGCCTGTGCCTGAAAAAGCCCCTATTATTATGATAAGCTGCACATTCGAGCCGCAATTCAATGGCAGCAGTACTACTGTCCTGTTGTCAAAAAAAGCAGAGGGGCTGGACAGTGACACTGAAAGCTTCCCTGATGAAGTGGAAATGCTTGAGCGCTTCTTTGGGATTATCAGGGAATATGACCCTGACATGTTTGTTGGATACAATTCCAACGGGTTTGATATTCCCTATATCGTGAACAGAATTAAGACACTTGAGGCAGGTCGCAAGATCAATATAAAATCGGCAATGGGCCGTGACGGCAGGTCAGTGTTCTACCGTAATATCGGATATGTGACAAAAATCTACATGGCAGGTCGAGTTGCTGTGGACGTACTGCCTATCCTCAGGCGGGATTTCAGCCTGAAACAATATACGCTGAAGAACACTGCCAGGGAACTGCTGGATAAGGAGAAACTGGATGTCAGTCCGGCAGATATGGAAGAATACTGGAACGATACAGGTGATAAGTTCAGGAAATTTATCGATTATGCCAGGCGGGATGCTGAACTGGCAATGGACCTTTTGCAGCAGTTAAGCCTGCTGGACAGGTTCATGGCATTATCCAGGGTCAGCGGCACCCTGATCCAGGACATCCTGGACGGCGGCCAGACAAATATGGTAGAGAACATCCTGCTCAAGGAGTACCGTTCACACAACAGGGTCATGGCACCAAGGCCCGATAGCGACCTGGCCCACCAGCGCCGGGTAAAAAGTGAAGAACTCAAAGGCGGCGAGGTGCTGGAACCAAAAAAGGGACTGATGGAAGATGTGGTCATACTGGACTATAAGTCGCTCTATCCCACCATCATGATGGCGCACAACCTGTGCTATACCACTGAGATCGTGGGTGATGTGCCTGATGGCGATGTGGTGGTAACCCCTTCGGGCGGCAAGTATGTATCCTCAGACGTTCAGCGCGGCATTGTGCCCGCTATACTTGAGGAGTTGCTGAACCAGCGCATCGAGACCAAGCAGAGGATGAAAGATGCTTCAGGCGATGAAGCCCGGGTACTGGATGCCACACAACATGCCCTGAAGATATTGCTGAACAGTTATTACGGTTATTCAGGTTACACGAGGGCAAAACTGTACAGTCTCACGCTGGCCAATTCAGTGACCAGTTTTGGCAGGGAGAACATCCTGAACACCAAGCAAGTTGTGGAAGGGCAGATCGGCAGTATATACATCATTAACCACCAGGCGTATCGGGATACGGAACTGGCAGAGAAAGGACTGGACATGGATACGGCATGGAAGGTCGACCTGTCAGTGGTTTACGGGGATACTGACAGTGTGTTCGTAAAGTTGTCACCCGAAGGTATATCACTGGATGATGCAGGTGCAGTGGGGCGCAAGATCTCAGGTATCGTATCTGCTACACTGCCTGACCCGATGGAGCTGGAGTTCGAGAGTTTTTCCAGGCGTTCCATTTTCATTGCAAAGAAGCGATATGCTGTCTGGGTATTTGAACCGGGCGTCGATGGATGGTCTGACAGTATCAAGGTGAAAGGTATGGAAACAGTCAGGCGCGACTGGTGTGAGCTTACAAGCAAGACCCTGAACCATGTACTGGAACTGGTGTTAAAGGAAGGTAGGGTCGAAGAGGCTGTTACATATGTCAGGCAGGCCATCAATAGTGTGAGGAATATTGACATTGCAACCGAGCCTTCGGCTATAAATGACCTGGTGCTGACAAGGAAATATACTAAAAAGACAGAAAGTTACCGCAACAAACAGCCACATGTGACTGTTGTGGAGAAAATGAGGGGGCGCTCAGGTTTTGTGCCATCGGTCGGGGACAGGATACCTTTTGTGATAACAGCTGGCAACGGCCTGTTTGTTGAAAGGGCAGAGGACCCTGAGTATGTGAAGGAGAATAATATTGCCCTTGATGTTGATTATTATATCAAAAAACAGATACTTCCGCCTGTGGAGCGTATCCTTAGGGAACTGGGTGTGGATGCATCGGTCCTGGATTATGATGAGAAGCAAAAGGGACTTGCGGATTTCGGGGGCGGTCTGGAAACGGGGCATACTGGCAACCAGGCAAAAAAAAGTAAGACTAAGGTAAAGAAAAACCAGGCCCGGTTATTTGATTTTTAAAAAAATGGAGCATGATATGAAAGTATACCAGATAAACAGTTCACCTTATAATGCCAATGCCTTTTTGGTCGTTACAAAAAAACCTGTACTGGTCGATGTGGGAATGAATGCATCATATATCCTGGACAGGATAACGGAAATAATGGAGCCTGACAAGGTTGAGAACATCATCCTTACCCACGGGCATTATGACCATTGGGGTGCAGTGGAGGAAGTGAAGCAGAGAACAGGTGCAAGTGTGGCACTGCATGGGGATGATATGTATCTACTGGATGATGATGTGTCGAACGTGTCTGCAATGTTCGGGGCTCATGTGGCTGGTTTTACACCGGACCTCCTGCTGTGTGCCGGGGAATTGATAGACCTGGGGGACGGCAGCAGCCTGGAAGTGATCCATACTCCCGGCCACACACCCGGTAGCATCAGCCTGTACCATGCCGGCTCAAAGATACTGTTCACAGGGGATACTGTATTCCCTGGCGGCAGTTTCGGGCGCACTGACCTGACCGGCGGCAGCCAGGGGCAGCTTGTGGAATCGCTGAAGCTTCTTTTGGGGCTGGATGTGGGAGTGATGTATCCAGGGCATGGGGATGTGACAGATAATGATGTTGCCGGCCAGATAAGTATGTCGATGCGTCTTGCACAGACGTACTTGTGAGGTGTGGGGTTAACCCCAAAATAGTTATCTTATTTGGCAGTTTATTGAACGTATATGGAATACGATATAGTACATACGTGGTGGGAGCACAGGATATGCAGGATCAGTATCCCATCAGGGGCAGGGAGAATATATTTCCAAACGGGTGCGCAGTACAGGGGAGTTGATGGACAGTTCCAGGGAGGCTTTCGGCAATGAATGAACTGGATGATGATTTAACAGAGTTTGACATTGAGGAGCTCCTACCACAGAAAGAGCGTGACCATATGCTGCATGGACTTCACAGGTATCTAACGTGGGTGGGGGAGGTTGTGCCTGAAGAAATTACTGTTGATGGTCGTGAAATAAAGCTGCGTAATCTGGTATGGAAATTAACCAAAAAAAGAAGATTGACAGAGAAGGAAAAAAAGTGTGTGAGTGGTTTGATCCTACACCTGGACCAGAAGGAAAAGTTTGATGAGGAGCGCCTTGAGAAGGCAAAACTTACCAGGGACCAGGCTGAACAGCTCTATGATGAGGCGGCCGGGTTGGTAAGGGCTATTATGGATCTGCGGGATCTGGAGGAGGGTAAGATTAAGATGGCTGATTTTGATGAGATTGCACTCAGGGACAAGCTGGAAGATGCCAGGCGCTGGGTGAAGTATGTGAAGCATATGAAGGAGTGAATCTGCATTCCATAATGCTTAGGCTAATCTAAGAGAACAAGGTCGCCGGAGTAGACCGGGTCATGGCACTCTGCGACGAGCTTGAAGCGAAACTCAAGCAATCACAGACCGATGGCATGAGATTGACAGAAGCGGTGGTGGGTGTGATGGTTGTGATAAAAATTGTTAAAAAGTAATTTTCTCAATAGACTATTTTATCTAATCTAAAAAGATTTTAGAATAACATATATAATACAACTTATTATAAGTAGAGAAGGTGAAGTTTATTATGGTAAATAAAGAACATCTCAATCGCCTGAATCAAGGAGTAGAGGTTTGGAATGAGTGGAGAAAACAGAATCAACAAATACAGCCTGACCTTAGTGGGGCTAACCTCACTATGACTAACCTCAGTGGGGCTGACCTCACTGGGGCTAACCTTAGTGGGGCTAACCTCAGTGGGGCTGACCTCACTGGGACTATCCTCAATAAGTCTGACCTTAGTGGGGCTAACCTTAGTGGGGCTACTCTCAGTCCGGCTAACTTTAGTGGGGCTACCCTCAGTCCGGCTAAACTCTGAGGCTAACCTGAAACCATCAAATTAGCATTTTGATTTAAGAAATCAAATGGTTGGAAAATTCAAGGGAATTATTCCTGAAGGTACAAGTAGCGTAGATTTTTTAAAGAAGGTTCGTGAAAGTCAATACGACTAAAATATATATTGACACCAATATTTTTTTTAATGTCTGGACTGAGAAGATAGACCCAAAGCGTGAGAATCGAAATGGCTGCGTTACATAAAAATATAGGAAGTTATTTTATAGTTCACATATATTCCATTCGTCTACATGCATAAACACAAGTTGCTTAAGGATTTAAAAAAAAATCCTTGAAGAAGATGGCAGCGGTGTATAAGTACGCAATAGAGATTTCTTATAGCGAGGAGGATGAGGGTTATATAGCCACCGTCTCTGAATTACCAGGATGTTCTGCTTTCGGGAATACCGAAGAAGTTAAAATTGCAATGGAACTCTGGCTTAAAACAGCTCAAAAAGAAGGTACTAAAATACCACAACCTCATGGAAAAGAACTCCTTAAAGAACTCATTGAAAAACAACACTTCCAGACTACTTATGGAGAACTGGCGTAGAATTCATCAAGTATTTTTATCATGGGTTCAGCAAAAGAACAGATGATTCACATCATACACAGTCATCCAGATGATAGTTCATACGATGAAATCCTTAATGCGTTAGCCTTCCACCCGATGATTGAACAAGGACTTGCTGTGCCGGTGTCAATCTGACATTAATGTAAGTATACCCTTTTGATCTCTTGTCAATACCAATTAGCTAGCTACTTAAGTCAACTTAAATATAAAATCCTATTATCTCCAACCCCCACCCCAGACAGTTATCTATAACCCTCGACAATTTTTAAATCGTGTGATATTGGGTCGTATTTACTAAAATCCCAAAACCAAAAACTTAAATCCTAAATCCCAGCCGACTTTGCAATATCCTCTGCCACATCGGTCCGCTCCCAGGTAAAGTCCGGGTCGTTCCTGCCGAAATGCCCGTAGGCCGCAGTCTTCCTGAAGATTGGACGCCTCAGGTCAAGGGTCTCGATAATGCTCTTTGGAGTCAGGTCGAAATGCTTGCGCACCAGCCCCACAATATCTCTATCCTTCATCTTACCTGTCCCAAAAGTATTAACCATAACAGCAGTAGGCTCAGGCACACCAATGGCATAGGCAAGAGATACTGCACACCGATCTGCCACACCGGATGCGACCACATTCTTGGCAACATACCTGGCAGCATAGGCAGCACTGCGGTCCACCTTAGTAGAATCCTTGCCTGAGAAAGCTCCGCCGCCGTGGGGCACCAGTCCGCCGTAAGTGTCCACTACGATCTTCCTGCCTGTCATGCCGGTATCGCTCTGTGGCCCGCCTACAACGAACTTGCCAGTCGGGTTCACATAATATTTAGTATCCTTATCCAGCAGTTCAGGGTCAATGACATCCTTGATCACCTTATCAATGATCTCGTCAATTGCATCCTGGGTGATGCGCTCACCCGTGCTGTCAAGTATCTCCTCGGTATGCTGGGAACTGACGATAACCGAGTCCACCCGCTGGGGTACACCCATCTTATACTCTACTGTGGCCTGTGACTTACCGTCCGGGCCAAGGTAGGAAAGTGTCTTGTTCTTCCTCAGCTCGGCCAGCTTCTGGCACATCCGGTGGCACTGCATGATGGGCAGTGGCATAAGTTCCTCTGTCTCCCTGCAGGCATACCCTATCATCATACCCTGGTCACCGGCACCACCCACATCCACACCCTGTGCAATATCAGGCGACTGCTTGCCAATGGCATTCAGCACACCGCATGTCTTATAATTAAAACCATATATCTCACTGGTATAACCGATTTCCTTGAGGATACCGCGGGCTGTTGAAGGTACGTCAATATGGGCCGTGGTTGTAATCTCGCCGCCCACTATCACAAAACCCACACTGATAAATGCCTCACAAGCCACCCTGGCAGTGGGGTCCTGTCTCACGATCTCATCCAGCACGCCATCTGATATCTGGTCGCAAACCTTGTCCGGATGCCCTTCCGTAACTGACTCTGAGGTCAATAAACTGTATTCCATATTTGAGATCATTTTTTCACCTATTTTTGTAACTGAATTTCCTTTAGTATTTATAACAATATCTGAATAAATCGCAAGCATTTTAAATTTTTTCTGGTCCTTTGAACTCCCTAAAATTGGTTTATGCTTTTCTCACTAATAAGAACAGCAACATCGCTAAATCTTAATTTAGGTCCATGCCTTCCCATATTGATTCTAAAATATTCTCAGGTATTGAATGTATAAAACACCAGTAGATTAAAGTGTCAATACCTGATGTTGGCAATATACAAAATATATATCTCAAGTTATAGTTGTCAGTGAACTTATATGAACTCGCCTTCAGGAATTCATACGAGTTGGGTGTTAATTCCTGGATAAGCCCTGCTGTTGGATTTGATTACTGTTTTTGAATTTGAACATTGTCCCCATTCTCTTTGTACCTCTGATCCCTCTGCGGTTCACAATGAATTGATTCCATTAGCCCACATTTTTACTTACCCGACTGCCTGTCATTTTAGATATTA
>Ga0255424_1099_pt1 | contig 20850 bp, 16 predicted proteins | sample ANMaggSeSYBR02F3_FD_182670 | JGI IMG/M metagenome (GOLD analysis project Ga0255424, IMG submission 182670) | Sediment cell enrichment communities from methane seep in Santa Monica Basin, California, United Staets - ANME aggregate JGI... | ecosystem: Environmental > Aquatic > Marine > Cold seeps >... | reverse complement strand
CGGTAATACGGCCTTACACCTATCCCGCTGATAACAGCAAGCTTGATAAAACCTGCCTGCTGTGCCCTTTCTGTAGCTTCAGCCAGTAATTCTTCCCCGTATCCCCTGTGCTGAAATTCCCTTGCCTGCGGTTTTAGCCCCACACCCACCAGCGGCCCGTAAACATGGAGTTCCCGCACCAGGGCCGCACCCTCAAGCTCAGGCCTGTGCGGGGCACCTGGATACCTCAACCTGATAAACCCTACCAGTACATCATGTTCAATATCCTCGAATGAAATAAAATGCTCATCACCGCCGCATGAACGATATGAGCGGGATATCATCTCCACATGTCCGGGCTTGATGCCCTTAAGACCCTTGTGACCCGCCTCACGGCACCGGATACAATGGCATTTCCCTCCTTGTTGTGCAAGTCTTTCCCCTGCCAGTTGTCTCAGGTTGCTTTTTGTCACGCCTGCCTGGATCTGGTATGCAGGTATATCACGCTGTACCCGCTGCAGCCTGACCCAGGGAGGCAGCAGGGCTTTTATATTTGCGACCAGTTCAATCGCCTCCTCAACTTCCTGGGCACGGTAGCCACCCGCATCCCACAGTTCATGCAATCCGGTCCCTGGCGTGACCAGCGTGGGATATATCTTCAGGTAATCTGGCATGAACCGCTCATCCTCAAACAATCCCCCAAACATCCGAAGGTCCATATCCGAAGATGAACCAGGGAGGCCCGGCATCATATGAAAACCAACCTTAAATCCCGAATCCCTCAGCACCCTGTTTGCCAGTTCAGTTTCATAGACCCCGTGCCCCCGGTTGATCCTGCCCAGGATGAAATCATAGATACTCTGCACGCCGATCTCAACCTTGGTTCCTCCCAGGTGCAACATCTGATCCACTTCATCCCTGTTTGCCCAGTCCGGGCGCGTCTCAAAGGTAATGCCCACATTCCGTACTACAGCACTTTCATTTTCGGCCTGCACGTCATCAATATATTTGAACTCACCAGTATCGGGCCGTACCCTGAAATCGTTCATGGCCTCAATACAACGCCTGACAAACCATTCCTGGTAACACAGGCTCCTGGAAGTGAAACTCCCACCCATTACAATAAGTTCAGCTTTATCCACAGGATGACCTATCTGTGTAAGCTGTTCCAGGCGCCCTGCAACCTGTAAGTAGGGGTCAAAGTCATACCGTATACCCCTTTTTGCAGCAGGTTCCTGTCCCATATAGCTCTGGGGCGATATATATTTTGAATCAGGGCCACCAGGACATGGCAGGCAGACGCCGTGGGGACAAGGTGCAGGTGAAGTCATCACCGCTATTACAGCCACACCCGATATGGTCCTCACAGGTTTGAGCTGCAGTATTTCAATGACCTTACCATATTCTCCAGGAAGGGCCCTGGCAAGGATTTCGGCATTGCTCGGCAACCCATTAAACTTATATTTTGCACTCACAGTCTTTTTGTGTCTGTTCAAATCCAGTTCAGAATCGATATTTCCGTGTATAATCTGAAGAATAAGTTCCCTACATGCTAAATGTAGATTACCAGACATAAGAATATATTATTACAATTGTCGTTACTTATAAGTACTTAATAACTCTAAATATAATATGAAAAATTTTAACTTATTATATGTAATAGATGTAAAAAGGATTGGAAATATCAAAAATTATTTCGGCGGGATGAGTGGAATATGAATGACAAAGAAAAGGGTGAAAATGAAACCAGTGTTGATGAAAAATTGAAGCCCTTTAAGGACACACAGATTATGAGTGATTATCGATCAGTAATCAATGATACCGCAGATATTGGTAAAAAAAATGACAGCCAAGAGCCAGAATCCTTAGAATCGGATGAGAACGAACAAACAAATTCTGTTAATGGAACATCCAAGATAAATGAAAAGGATGAAACAACAGAAACACCTGTTGGTAAGTCGTCTGATTCTGAAGAAGTACCATATGAAACGTCAGGCGAAGAAAAAACTGATGACGAAGAAGTTGATAAGGGGCCCAAAATAAGGGATTTAACAGAAAAAATTGGTGAATCAGAGAAATTGTTGACAGACCTGATCATACCTGGTGGCGATAAACTGGACATTGAGACGCTGAGAACCCGTCTTGGCGACAGCCGTGTCCTTGAACACAGGAGGGTAATGCTGCCCGAATCTGTTGAATCAGTCTGGGAAAAGACCCTGATGGAAATCACCCATGTAGAGGAAGAAGTGGTTGCCAAACCTGAGGTAGAAGAAGAAATTGCTAAAAAACCAAATTTGATCCAGCGTATTATCAATCATTTCCAGCCAGAAAGGATCGTCCTTGAAGATTATGATCCTGAAAAACACGGTGCTCTGGTCGAACTCACATTAGATGATGATTATTCTCTGGAGGAAGTTGAACTTTATCCTGTAAATGAACCTTATTCATATGTCAGAATTTCATATAATCCAGGTACTCATACTTATCTTTATGAGGTACTTGAACCTGAAATGGAGCCGGGAGAAGAAGAACTGTTCGCAGAAATAAAAACAAGGCTCACGGAAACACTTGATGTTAGCTTAAATGAGCTTGAAGAAAACGGTGCAAAAAAATACCTGAAGGATAAAGTATATGATATTTTATGGGATTACCAGATAAAAATCGACACGGTGTCCTTTACAAAGATTTTATATCATATCTACAGGGAATTCATGGGATATGGAAATATAGATCCCATGATGCATGATCCATACCTTGAGGATGTTTCCTGTGATGGGCCTTATACACCATTGTACGTGTACCACAGGAAGTACGAATCAATAGAAACAAACACTGCTTTTGATGATGAGAACAAACTTGATGCCTTTGTTGTGCGCATCGCGCAGATTTGCGGAAGGCACATCTCCATAGCAGATCCACTACTCGATGCTACAATGCCAGACGGTTCAAGGATACAACTGACCCTTGGAAGAGAAGTAACAACCAGGGGAAGTTCCTTTACTATAAGAAAATTCAAGGAAAGCCCGCTGACCCCGCCAGACCTCATCGACTACCATACCTACTCAACTTCGACAATAGCATACCTTTGGCTGGCTGCTGAAAATAACAAGAACATCATTTTTGCAGGAGGTACCGCATCCGGGAAGACCTCTTCCATGAATGCAATATCGTTGTTTATCCCACCTGAGACTAAGATCGTATCCATTGAAGATACCAGGGAGTTGAACCTTCCCCATCCCAACTGGATAGCAGGTGTGACCAGACAGACTTTTACCGGGGGTGAAACCGGGTCAATCGATATGTATGACCTGTTAAGGGCAGCCTTGAGGCAGAGGCCTGAATACATGCTTGTAGGCGAGGTAAGAGGTGCCGAGGCCTATGTCCTGTTCCAGGCTATGAGTACCGGTCATACCACATTTTCAACCTTACATGCGGATTCAGTACAGTCTGTTGTTCACCGGCTTGAGAATCCGCCCATCAATGTTCCCAGGATAATGCTGCAGGCCCTTGACCTGATAATCATACAGGTCCAGGTCAGGATTGGTGAACAAAGAGTGCGAAGGGCCAAATCCATAACTGAGATTGTGGGTGTCGATCCCAGGACAGGTGAATTATTAACAAATGAGGTGTTTACATGGTTGGCCTCAAAGGACGAATTTACTTATTCAGGTAGGTCTTATGTACTGGAATCGGTGATGCATAGCCGTGGGTGGGATGATGCCCGCATCAAGGAAGAACTAAAGAAAAGGCAGGAAATCCTGGAATGGGCGCGGATGAAGAACGTGAAGCATTATGAGGATGTTGCAAAGATAGTCGTAACTTACTATCGTGAACCTGAGACCCTGATGGAAATCGTGAGGAAGGAATTATATGGTAGTTAGGTATCTTACCTCATATTCATACCGTTTATTCGGTAGCTATTTTAGTAAGAGACGTGCCCAGTATTTTGATCTCAGGCAGGAATTGCTAAAGACAAGATTCAATATCAGTTTTGATATGTATCTTTCCCTTGCAGTTTTATGTTCACTGTTAATGATGGTGGTAGGATTATTATTTGCAATTTTAGTTGTATCTGCCTTCAGTACTCCTGATATTTTTGTGACCCGTTCGTTATTCACTGATATTTTTGAAAGCTTCAGGGAATATAAGAACCTGGCATTTAATATTATTTCCGTTGTCGTTATCACGGGTATTTTCACTATAGGTACATTTATTGCATTCCTTAACTATCCAAAGATGGTTAACAGCAACAGGAAACGTAGTATTGATACGATACTTCCTTATGCTGTACATTACATGTCTGCAATGTCAGGCGCAGGCGTCATTCCTGTGGATATTTTTTCAAGTCTTGCCAATAACAAGATATATGGGGAAGCTGCAGTAGAGGCTTCATATGTGGTAAGGGATATCAAAGTACTGGGCAATGATCTTGTCCAGGCCATGAAGAATGTGGCATCTACTACACCATCATATCGGCTGCAGGAATTCTTACAGGGCGCAGTAACCATCGTATCTTCCGGTGGTGACCTGGAATCATTTTTAAAGCTTAAGGCAGACCAGTTTGTTATAGAAAGCAAGCGGGAACAAAAGGAGTTCCTTGAAACGCTTGGATTAATAGCCGAGACCTATGTGACCGCATTTGTGGCAGGACCCTTGTTCCTGCTCGTCATGATGTCTGTCATGACTATCATGGGCGGTATGAACCTGATGATCATGTACCTGTTGATATACTTGGTAATCCCTGTGGGAAGCATTGTGTTTGTGCTGCTTGTCAGTAGTATGACCCCGGAGGTGTGATATTTTGGAGAACAGAGAACCCATTGACGAAAAGGAAGGACAACTCCCGGAGGATACTATTACAATTGACGAAAAAGAGGAAACGCCTCCAGAGGATACTATTGCAATTGACGAAAAAGAGGAAACGCCTCCAGAGGATACTATTACAATTGACGAAAAAGAGGAAACACCTCCAGAGGATACTATTGCAATTGACGAAAAAGAGGAAACACCTCCTGAGGATACTATTACAATTGACGAAAAAGAGGAAACACCTCCTGAGGATACTATTACAATTGACGAAAAGGAGGAAACACCTTTTGGGGACACTGTTCCAATTGATGAAAATAAAAAAATATTTACAGAAGATGACCTCCTACTTGAAAAAGATAAAGTACATCTCCAGATGGAAGCGGCAAGAAAATGGATCGATCTCCGCCATTTCATAAAATCACCCCAACAGCAAATTAAAAAAGAACCAGTTTACGCATTATTGATCAGTATACCTATTGCCCTGATCTTCCTGATACTTGGAGGTCTGAAGACAGGCTTTACACCTGCATTTGATGACGTATTGCTTTTCACGGTTCTCATGGCCATAGTCCCTCCCGGATTTCTTCATTATTTAAAAAGACGTAGAGTCAAAAAGATTGAACAGTATTTCCCAAATTTCCTAAGGGACGTTGCCGAGATGAATCGCTCAGGTATGACACTGACAAAATCGGTTGGCATGGTGTCTAAAGGTGAATATGGAGATCTCACTACTGAGATTGCCAAGATCAATGCTATGCTTTCATGGGGTGTATCATTCGAAGATGCCCTTGACAGATTTGCAGACAGGGTTGCTACGCCGCTTATATATCGTTCAGTCGCATTGATCAACCAGGCCAGCCGGGCCGGCGGTAACGTACCAGATGTGCTGGAAGTAGCTGCCAAGGATGCCTATGTCCTTAAAATGATGGAAAAGAATCGTGCAAGTAACATGATCATCTACGTGATAATCAGTTACATGTCATTTGGGGTATTCCTGTTTGTAATTGGGATTCTTTCGTATTCCTTTATTCCGGTAATGGCAGAAGCCAGTATAACAGCCAATGCAACTGGCGGTGGAGCAGAAGAGTTTATTGGTGTTTTCGATCCTGAGATGTTCAGGCGCCTGTTCTTCCATGCGGCATTGATACAGGGTTTTTCATCCGGACTTGTGGCCGGACAGATGGGTGAAGGCGAGGTTATAGCCGGGTTGAAACATTCCGTGATCCTTACATTGATTGCCTGGTTCACCTTTACATTCTTCATCTAATAGTAGATATTTATCTATCTTGGGAACACTAATTGGAGGCATTCACTATTGAGAGATAATCATGGTATTGGATAAACTTGGAAGCTCATTGCAGGATACCCTTAAAAAATTAGCCGGAGCAGGCAGGATCGATGAAAAAGTGGTCAACGCTGCCGTTAAAGAGATACAGCGTGCCCTGCTACAGGCTGATGTAAATGTCAAACTGGTGATGGAACTATCTACACGGATCAAGGAACGTTCTTTAAAAGAAGATGTTCCCGCCGGGTTGAGCGGTAAGGAACATGTGATCAATATCGTATATCATGAACTCATTAACATCATGGGTAAGGGGACCGATGTTAAACTTGCCGGACAAAAGATCATGATGGTGGGCCTGCAGGGAAGCGGTAAGACCACTACCACGGCAAAGCTTGCCAGGTTCTTCCAGCGAAAGGGCCTTAAACCTGCTGTGATCTGTGCTGATACATTCAGGCCCGGGGCTTATGAACAGTTGAGTACTCTTTGCAGCCGTCTGAATGTTACATTCTATGGCGAAAAAGACAATAAGGATGCTGTGGAGATCGTACGGCACGGACTGGAATCCGTTGAAAAGTACGATGTGCTGATAATCGATACTGCCGGTCGTCATGCTCTTGAAACTGACCTGATCAAGGAAATGGAAGATATCTTTGCCATGGCCAAACCTGACCAGAAACTGCTTGTCATCGATGCTGCTATTGGCCAGCAGGCCAGCGAACAGGCCAAGGTGTTCAACCAGTCCATCGGCATCACAGGTGTGGTTATTACTAAACTGGACGGTACGGCCAAAGGCGGCGGGGCACTGTCTGCCGTGTCAGAGACCGCATCTTCGATCGCGTTTATCGGTACAGGGGAGAGACCAGAGGATTTTGAGAAATTTGAGGCTGACAGGTTCATATCCAGGTTGCTTGGAATGGGGGATATCAAAACCCTTATCGAACGGGCCCAGGAAGTGATCGATGAAGATGAGTTCGATATAGATAGTATGATGCGGGGCAAATTCACGCTCAAGGATATGTATAAACAACTTGGGGCAATGAATAAGATGGGGCCGATAAAGCAGATCATGCAGATGCTTCCCAACATGCCCATGCTTCCAAAGGGAACTGACCTTTCTGATGAACAGTTCCAGACGACCCAGGGTACCCTTGAAAAATTTAAGATCATTATGGATAGTATGACAGAGAAGGAGCTGGAAGAGCCAAAGATAATAGGCAGCAGCCGTATCAAGAGGGTTGCCATTGGTTCCGGGACTTCCCAGGAGGATGTCAGGCTTCTTATTAAGCAGCACAAGATGATGCAGCAGGCATTCAAGGGACTGCGGGGCGGCAAGTTCAATATCCAGAAAATGATGAAAAAGATGGGCGGATGAAACTTAATTTGTATTGCTTTTTTTCCCGTATGCCCGAATACCCTTACTTCTGATGGCAAACATGAGTTGCCATGTCAGCCAGAGATGCAATAAGTGGAGTAATTGAAATTTAGAGGTAGCATTAGCAACTGCCTGTCATTATTACAATCCATATTATATTATCTCAAACAACTTTGTGATGCAAAATATTATATGGTGCAAACACCTTTAGGATAATATATGGAGGTAATTGCAATGACACAAAATATCAATCTAAAGGAAATAGAAAAAAAGGCATATCGTGATTCCCAGCAGGATGGCTTGATGGAAGTCATGATGGGACTGATCCTCATGACATTCGGGGGGTTCTTCTATTCCCCCGTCTTTGCATTCTATATATTGCTAATAGTATTTGCCGGAAGGATTGTGGAGTTTATCCGTAGGCGGTACACCCATCCCAGAATCGGGTTTGTCAAATTCCATAAGGATGATTCAAAGGATGCCCTGACAGGCGTCTTTCTCTTTGAGGTCGCAGTTATCGTGATCATGTTCACCCTGATCTCTCTTTTTGGCAATGTAAAGGATTATTCCCAGTGGGTAGACTGGGCGCCATTGTTTTTCGGTATGATCCTGGTCGGACCCTTTGCTCATGCACAATCCAGATCAGGGAATGTCCGTTATACCGGATATGCGATACTTTCTGTGATTCTGGGTCTATTCTTTTCCCTGGCAGAATTTGCTTCCGGGAGTACCGGGTTGATACTCTATCTGGTACTTATGGGGGGATTTCTTTTCAGTAGCGGGATTTTTATCTTCGCCATGTTCCTGCGCAAGTATCCGCTTGCCACTACAGGGGGCGCTTGATGCCAGTAAGTGATTCCGGTAGCAACAAAGAGCTCCAGTACATCGCGGGAATCGACCGTTTGATCCACGAACCTGCCAGGCTCATGATCATGGCATACCTCTACGTTGTCGAGAGTGCTGATTTCCTCTTCCTGATGCGCCAGACCGGGCTTACTCCCGGCAATCTCTCCTCACATACGAGCAAGCTTGAGGCTGCGGGGTATATCGAGATCGTGAAGGAGTTTGTGGATCGAAAGCCGCATACCATGCTCCGGCTGACTGATGCAGGGATGGGGGCTTTTCAGGAGTATCGGGAGCGGATGATGAAGGTGCTTGGGTGATCTGCCTGCTTGAACCAACAGCCACCCTTCGTCATATTTGTAATTATGTCGTGAAGTTCTGCATTATATAACCTGATAATTCGATATATCAAAATATTTAAGTACTAATACTTTGGAAGCATTATTAGACCGATCAACCAAAAGACCAGTCTGAACAAGAAGAGGTAACACCACACAGACGACCACAATGAACCGCGACATAATGAAAATCTAAAGTCGCGGAGAATCGTGAACATCAGGAAGATTTGTTGCATCGGCGGATTGTAAGTGCCGAGATACACTAATGACACCGATCACCACCAAAAGGGGATTCGCATTCCAGGAAGGTTTGGGACCACACTTTCCGATTTATGGTTATAGATTCCTGACGAAATAAAAGTTCAACATCCAGAGGAAGGACAAAAGATGAAAAAGCTACTAATAGCAGTTTTGATAATCGCTGTGTTGATGGCATCCGGTTGCATCAGCGACAAGGATGCCACAACAGAAGAACCGACTGAGAATATGAGTCAGATAGACGCCGCCCCGCTCATCCCGCGTGAGGTCTTATTCGGTAATCCGGACAAGATCACAGTCCGTCTAAGCCCGGACGGGGACCGGATCAGCTACCTTGCCCCGGTAGATGGTGTCTTGAACGTCTGGGTAGGGCCTGCTGATGACACAGATTCTGCCGAGCCGGTCACAAACGATACCGACCGCGGCATACGCATCTACTTCTGGGCTTACACAAACAAGCACATCCTGTACCTACAGGACCAGGCTGGCGATGAGAACTGGCGGGTCTATAGCGTGAACCTGGAGACTGGCCAGACCATTGACTTAACCCCGCTTGAGGGCGTGCAAGCCAGGATCCAGGCGATCAGCCAGAAGTTCCCTGAAGAGATATTAATCGCCTTAAATGACCGTGATCCCACACTTCACGACATTTACCGTATCAACATCACAACTGGTGAGAAGAGTCTTGTTATGGAGAACGAGGGTTTTGTTGGATTCACAACCGACGATGAGTATAACGTCCGCTTTGCGATGCGACTCACGTCTGACGGCGGAAGCGAGACATTCCAGGCAACCGAGGAGGGGGTCTGGGAGCCGTTTATGACGATCGCAATGGAGGATTTGCTCACTACAGGCATTGTCGGGTTTGATGAGACCGGCACGATTCTGTACTTGATCGATAGCCGCAACCGCAACACTGCTGCATTCTTCGCGCTGGACCTTGGAACCGGTGAGCAAAACTTGATCGCTGAGGATCCGCGTGCGGATACAAGTGATCTCATGATCCATCCAACTGAAAAGATTGTCCAGGCAGTTGCTTTCACCTACGAGCGCAAGCACTGGCAGATCATTGACGAGTCCATTGCAGATGACCTTGCCTACCTGAAAACGGTTGCTAACGGCGATGTTGAGGTTGTGAGCCGAACACTCGACGACGACTACTGGATGGTCGCCTACCTGGTGGATGATGGTCCGGTGCAGTATTATCGCTATGACTGCGAAGAAATGAGTGCAGAGTTCCTGTTCACACAACGTACGGCACTGGAAGGTTTGTCTCTCGCAAAGATGCATCCTGTGGTCGTTAAATCGCGTGATGGGCTGGACCTGATCAGTTACTACACGCTGCCGATTGGAAGCGACAGTGATTCCGATGGGCGTCCGGATGAGCCATTGCCGATGGTGTTGTTCGTCCACGGTGGACCATGGGCACGCGATAACTGGGGCTACAATTCCGTACATCAGTGGCTTGCTAACCGTGACTATGTTGTTTTGAGCGTTAACTTCCGCAGTTCCACAGGATTCGGCAAAGAATTCACCAACGCGGGCAATCTGGAGTGGGGCGGTAAGATGCACGATGATCTCATCGATGCTGTCAATTGGACGGTTCAGGAAGGGATCGCAGACCCGGATAGGGTGGCGATCATGGGCGGAAGCTATGGCGGATATGCAACGCTCTGGGGCATGACGAATACATCAGATACGTTTGCCTGTGGGGTAGACATCGTGGGAATATCGAACCTGATTACACTGCTTGAAACGATCCCACCATACTGGGAGCCACAGATCGAGTTATTTGCAACGCGTGTGGGGGATCATCGAACAGAAGAGGGTAGGGAGTTCCTTGCCGGGCGATCCCCGCTGACCTACGTGGACAGGATCGAAAAGCCGCTCCTGATCGGCCAGGGCGCAAATGACCCGCGTGTCAAGCAGGCAGAGTCCGACCAGATCGTCCAGGCAATGCAGGATGTAAACATCCCTGTGATATATCTACTGTACTCAGACGAAGGACACGGCTTTGCCAGACCTGAGAATAAACTCTCGTTTTTCGCCGTAACAGATGCGTTCCTCGCCGAGCATCTGGGCGGACGATACGAGCCTATCGGTGATGATTTTAAGGGATCGAGCATCATAGTTCAGTCTGGCGCTGAAGAGGTGCCGGGACTCGCAGAGGCGATAGCTGATTAGCTGCTAATGAACCGTTACACCGATTACCGCTGGCTGCCCCGGATGCTGTGTGCCCCTGGGCGGCTGGCGGATTTTTGGCGTGAATTGGGCGTGGGTAGTGCTGTTTCCAGAGAATTTTTAATTTATTCTGATCAAGTATGATAAATGGATCATGGCAAAGAAGATCAACCACAGAGAGCACAGAGCGTTATTGTTTTCTCTGTGTTCTCTGTGCACTCTGTGGTTATAAACCGCTCCAGGAAATAATAAAAAGTTTCTCACCAGAAGATGAAGTAGAACCGACCAATAATAAAGAGGAGAGTATAGGAATGGGAAAAAAGAATAGCACCGAAAGCACTGTACCTGACACAGACACTTACCTGCAGGGCCTATTGGTAACAAATCCCCTGCAAGAACCCATATTTCGCCGTGCAATCCATGCGCTCAACCTCCCGCCGGGAAGCCGGGGCCTGGACGTGGGATGCGGAATCGGCTTGCAAGCCTTGTTGCTCGCAGAGGCAGTGGAACCTGGCGGGCATGTCACAGGCGTTGATCTGTCCCCGGAATTCCTGGTTTATGCGAGAAGCATTGCAGAGAAGGCAGGCATGTCTGAGCTGGTCTCCTTTCAGGATGGGGACATGAACAACCTCCCATTCGACGATGATACTTTCGACTGGGTGTGGAGTGCGAACTGCGCAGGATACGCGCCCGGAGAGCCCCTGCCGCTGCTAAAGGAGCTTGCTCGGGTGGTAAAGCCGGGCGGAAGTGTGATCATCATTGCATGGTCTTCTCAACAACTGCTCCCTGGCTACCCTTTGCTTGAGGCACATCTGAATGCGACATCTTCAGGGATTGCCCCGTTTGCCCGCGGGATGGCGCCTGAGTTGCATTTCCCGCGCATGATGGGATGGTTTCGCCGTGCGGGCATGGAGGAAGTTACTGTCCAGACATTTGTGGGGGATGTCTGCGCGCCGCTATCCGGGGAGATGCGGAGCGCTATTGCGGATATTATTGAGACGCGGTGGGTGGATGTGAAGGGTGAGTTGTCAGAAGGGGACTGGGCTGAGTATCAGCGGCTGTGTCTGGTTGAGTCGCCGGAGTTTATTCTGGATATTGCGGATTACTACGCGTTCTTTACGTATTCGATGTTCAGGGGCTTGTGCGTGAGTGAACCTTTTTAGGGGTGTGACAGCCTAAAATCAGCTTGATCTACCTCGATTTTGCGTTACGGATTATCAGGAGGAGAATTATCACAGCGGTGAGCACTAAAATAGGCGCAATTACCGGCATTAGATCTTCTGCAAAGTGGTGCAGAACGGTGTACACAAGTACGTGAACCGAAACATCAGCAAATATCTCGATGGCAGTTCTTTTCTGCTGATCTATCCGGTGTTTTTCTAGCTTTGGTTCTTCAGTTACTGTAGCACTATAAGTTATGTTAACATCACCACTTTCTGTCTCTACTTTCCGAGAATTCACAGATGAATCCATCTCTTGGACATTTCCATTTCCTTCAGCTATCTGAATTATAGAATCTTTAATATCATACTTTGGCATCTTTTCTCCTCTATCTTCAGAGAACGTCAGAAATCTGCCTAATAGAATGCGAATGCTTGAAACTTTACATCTCGCATCTCCATTCTTTGCATCGAAGATTATACCTTGGACATATCCTTTCTCTATCTCGTCTCTTGAATGGCTCCATCTCTCTAAATCGTTGAGAATATAATCTATTTCTCTTTCGAGAATTATCGGATTATCTGTTGCTGAAGCAGTCGCAACATGCTGCCCTATCCTGCACCCTAGTTCAGATTCTGGTAAGTCTACAGCCTTACAGATAATCTCTGCTTTATCCCTGACTTCCTCAAGAAGTTTTTTAATCCGATCATCGATTATCGGCAGCCCACGCCGCAAAACCTGCGCTGCACTTGGCGCACCCTCTGATGCGTTACCGATCAGGTCTGTGGCGCGGTCGCAGTATTGTCGGTAGGTGTTAAGATCGGATTTTATGGCGTCGAAGTCCCTTGCCTTGTGGGCTTCTGATAGTGCACTTGCAAGATTCTCTACGGCTTCGAGAAGTGTCTCCTTGTTCTTTGATCCTTTCGATGCGCTTTTTGCCTCTTTAATATATCTCTGCACTTCACCTTCTGTCCTCGCTTTTCCGAATGTTATCGTGTAGAACGATCTGTAAAACGGAAGGCAGAAATTGGATGGATTATTGGAAGAACCCGCTTCATCTGAGGATGTCTCGAAAAATTTAATGGCGTTATTCAGCTCGCTCTCGAAATCCCCCTCACTTTCTGCTACGGTTGCCTTGAATATCGATGCCCTGCCCAGAGAATGGTTTGCATATCCCCGCACATTACTGTCCTCATCCCCTGTCAGCCGATGCAGATCTTTCCATACCTCATCCTTATCTAGAACGAGTTGAAAAGCAGAGCCCAGCGCTTTTGCTGCACCCCGCCGCACACCACTGTCCGCATCTCCTGTCAACCGATGCAAGTCTTCCCATGCCTCATCCTTATCTGGAACGTACTGAAAAGCAGAGCCTAGCTTAAATGCTGCTAGCATCGGCGCACTACTTTCCTCATCCCCTGTCAGCCGAATCAGGTCTTTCCATGCCTCATCCTTATCTGGAATGTACTGAAAAGCAGAGCCCAGCGCATTTGCTGCACCCTGCCGCACACCACCCTCCGCATTTCCTGTCAGCCGATGCAGGTCTTCCCATGCCTCAACCTTATCTGAAACATGCTGAAAAGCATGTTCGAGCACAAGTGCTGCAACCCGCCGCACACCCCTGTCCGCATCTCCTGTCAGCCGAATTATGTCCTTCCATGCCGCATCCTTATCGGGAACGTGCTGGAAAGTAGGGATGAGCGTAAATGTTGCAGCCAACCGCACACCACTGTCCGCATCTCCTGTCAGCCGAATCATGTCCTTCCATGCCGCATCCTTATCGGAAACGTGCTGGAAAGCACGGTCGAGCACAATTGCTGCAACCTGCCGCACACCACTGTCCGCATCTCCTGTCAGCTGAATCAAGTCTTTCCATGCCGCATCATTGTCAGGCAAATCTCCAAAATTTCTGCGTAGTTGCTCCATCCCCTCTCTGCGCTCCCCAACATCGCCGCTCGCAACTTTCCTGTGAATCTCAGCCTGATCGACCATTCGTCCTGCACCTGATTACCCCTATGCGCCCGCCCCTACTAAAAATCATCGAACTAGACTCCTTGCCCGCCCCAAACATACCCGCCCGGCGCACACGACCCAAGCCCGCGGACGCAAAGCTGCGGCGGCAGCATCACCCCTTCGGCACCCCCCATGATCCGGCATGCTGGCTGGACGGCGGCGATATACACATACCGCACGCCACGCTCGCCGTACTTGACTGTGGTTCACCCTGAAAACCTGCCGCAGTCCACGAAATTGTGGCATCCACCCACGCCCCACCAGCGTTTGTGCCGCATCCGATGCCGCAGAAAAGGCGAAAGCATCCATGAATTTTATCTGTCTAATCTAAGACAAGGGCATGATTTGTTTACAAGTATGAACCACTATCAGCCAATACCATTTATCGAAGCTGAAAAATCGGAAATTAAAAGACGACTGTCCGACTGGATTTAACGAAGGAATATCGTGTCTTGACCGGGACATCGATATATTCTTGGAGGTGCTGCCATGCCAGGAATAGGACATACCGGGAACTTAGAAGGAGAGCTAAAGCATACAGACCGAAGGCTTTTGGTACATTACTACTTATCCGTTATTGGGTACACTCCGCCTCTAAGTAAGCATGAATTTTTAAGCAATACAAGGCATTACAATATTTAGGAGTGAAAAATTTTCATGAAGGCACAATTGACAAGAAGTCGAAAAGACCGCGTTATCTTTGGCGTGTGTGGTGGCTTAGCTGAGTATTTCGGGGTCGATGCAGTGATTATTAGATTGACTTTTGTTGTATTTACCATCATTGAATGGCCTGGAATCCTGCTATACATCATTCTAGCTATTATCATACCTGAAGCGGAAAAAGAAGATATGACTGAAAAACAGACCATTGATGAAACGATTGAGAATTTAGGAGAGCAATTGAAAATATCTGGAGAAAAGCTGGAAGAGAAGGTGGATGAGTTTGGTGAGGAATTAGTTACAGAACGGCCGAAACGTGCCATGTGGCTTGGAACCATCCTGATCCTACTGGGTCTGTTTTTTTTAATAGATAGATTGGGGTTCTTATGGTGGCTAAGAGAGGATCTCTTCCTGCCTTTGGTTCTAATTCTGCTTGGGGTATGGTTGCTCATATCATATACAAGAGGTGGAAATGACTAAAAGACCGGGAATAATTATTCCGCTCTTTCTGATAGCAATAGGTTTGATCTTGTTGTTTATCAATCTGGGGCTTATCAATTTGAGTTTCTGGGTCATCCTATGGCGTTTCTGGCCTGTAATCCTTATTCTCATAGGCTTGGATATTATCGCTAGGCAGATTGAAGAAAGGACATATTATACCCTGTGCGTCTTGATTGGTGTGGTTATTATCTTTGGAGTAATCGCTCTGGCGTGGACCGAGTCTGCTCCTAATCCCCCACCAGATAGAGACCTAAAAAATGATATGAAAGGAAAGCTACTGATAGGAATGGATCTTAATTGTGTTGATTTTGAAGATAAAGATTTAAAAGGTGCCCTATTAATAGGTGCTAACATGAAAGATGCGAATCTGATAAATGCAGACCTAAGATATGCTTTTCTAATTGGTGCAAATATGTATGACGCAGATTTTCATGATGCTAACTTAGAAGGCGCCATCATGATTGGAGCAAACTTAAATGGAGCTAACTTCACCGATGCTAACCTCAAGTATTCAATCCTGACCGGATCCAATATGGATGGTGTCAACCTGTGCGGAGCAGATATGAGAGGCGCTATTAAATTAGGTGTGGAAACACGAAGTACAATGATTTGTCCTGACTGCTCCGCCGGACCTTGTTGGTAGATGACTTCAGACTATCAACTTACCTGTTTCAACTCAATTTTCCCTAATTCCAGAACTTTGGCAATGATACCTAAAAAATGAAGCATACGATAACGTGAAGAGGCACAGGATATGATAAAGATACTATATGCAGATGGCTTGACATTGCAGGGGCACATTGTCAGGAAGTTACTGATTACTTTTTTCAAGAGCTTAAGCTTGGCCAAGTGCAAATAGATGAGATATGGTCATTTAAAATAACTGGATTTTAGAACAGTGCTACTGAAACATTAAGAAAATACGGCTATTTCTCAGCTAGTTTTACAAGGATGTCCTCAAGGCGCTGGTTGCGTTTATCCATGCGCTGGTTATATTCTTTCAGCCACTGGTTGTGTTCGTCCATACGCTGGTTGTGTCCATCTTGCTTTATTGCAAATGCTTCAAGCGTTGTATTTATATTAGTAAGAGATTATTTCATTTCCCCAGTATCTGTTTTTATTCCATCAAGAAAATCTATACCAATATCGAATTTTTTTCTAAATTCGTAATAATCATCGGTTGCTAACCTGCTGAATACAGACGGTAAATAGAGTTCATCATGGACTTCCTTTTTCTCAATACTATCAATATCCGACCTGGCAAATTCGCTAAGGCCATTTATGAAAACATCTATAGACTTCTGAAGACCTTCACATGCAATCTTAACGCTACCGTCAACATCATTAAAAACATAACCTTTTAAATTTAACTTTCTTGCAGTGCCTTCAATAATTCCACGATAACCAATATGCTGAACATTTCCTCTTAATAAAATATTATATCTTTTTATCCTGGTTTGCATAATGAAATTATACGTCCTTAGCAATATTAACTTTGCCCTGATCCAAATTTTATATTCCCAGGCTGAACTAAATCCCCTATCCTGACATGTCCCTGGAAGAATGCATAGAAGCTATCAGGGACGATCCTCTTTTTACGCCATAGTAACCCAGGAAGACGAAATGATGCATAACGCATGATTCCGACAGTTTTACATGGAAATTAATAAATACTGCCTTGAATATAATTCAATGTTACATTAAATTGGAGGGATGGATCATTCAAATTAATCTTGAGAATTACTTTTTAAGGACACTGGTACTTGTGGTAGGTATGTCCCTTGCCATGATCGCTGTGGCGCTGGGCATAATATATCTGTTTGAAACGGGTCTGCCAATGCCGGCACCTTTGATATTCCTTTTATTTGCAGTATTGTTCATCTTGGGTACGACAATCTTTGAAGGTAGGGGTGCTGTTCATCCATGGTCGCTTATTGGCGGTGCCATATCGTCCATAGCTGTTACATTTATTGTTACGTCCATTATCGGTGGCATACTCTATGCTGTGACAGGTGGCTTGTCAGCTATTCCTGTTGGAACGATCCTGTATTCACTCTCTGCCTGTATGATTATGAGCATGGTTACACTGAAATTCGCTTCCTACAAGCTTCAGTATATTTAAAGTTCCCTGGTATTTGCTCAATAAGAGGTTTTACAGTGAACATCAGGACAAGCGAGCGGATTGAACTGGTGGACATTACTGAAGAGGTTGAAAGTGAGGTACATAAAAGCGGTATTGTCAATGGCATATGTGTTGTAAGTACCAGTCATACCACAACCGCGATTATTCTAAATGAGAATGAGACTGGCTTGCGTCATGATATCCTGGATTTCCTTGAAAAACTGATACCTCCCTCTGCAGGTTACCACCATGACCGGATAGATAACAATGCCGATGCCCACCTGAAAGCTGTAATGCTGGGTTCAAGCGAAACTATTCCGGTAACGGGCGGTGAGCTTGTGCTGGGTACCTGGCAGCATATATTTTTTGTTGAACTGGACGGGCCAAGGCAGAGGACTGTGAATATTACGCTAGTCAACCAATAAAGATATTATTGACAGTAATTGTTAGGCCGCTTCAATAGTTTCACAAATATTAATATCCCATAAAACAAGATTCTTAAACCCGGAGGTAAAAACAACATGGCATTCTCTCTTACCATAATCATTATTCTGATCGGCATATTCTATGGATTCTCAAGGCAAGGAAAAGAAGACTATATACATATATTACTAAAAGGACTTAAGATCGGCCTGGTCATCGGCCTGATCCTGGGATTGGTATCATTCTTTATCGGTGGACTGTCCGGAGGAATTGAAGCAGCCATCTCCGGAGGACTTATCGTCGGATTGTTCGGTTCAATTACATCTATAGTGATCATGGCAATAGTAACAGTAGAATTCATTATCGGGGTTCTGATCGGCGATATTATTGAAAAAGTACTGCGTAAATGATGATATTGTCATAAACACACCGACCCTGGTCCAACAAATAAAGTTTTGCCTCATTAGCAATATCTATCATCCATGAACTATGAGCACCCCATACTGCAAGTAGCTCTTGACATTCTTGAGCTTGACCGTGCAATCCAGATAGCCCGAGAGGCCGTAGAGGGCGGCATAGACTGGATCGAGACAGGCACACCACTCATCAAGAGCGAGGGCATGAATGCTGTCAGGGCACTGAAAGATAATTTTCCCGGACACACCATCCTTGCCGATATGAAGACCATGGACACCGGTGCTCTTGAAGTAGAGATGGCAGTTAAGTCAGGTGCCGATATCGTTATTTTGCTGGGTAGTGCAGACGACTCCACCATTGCCGATGCCAGGCGTGCTGCCGACAAATACGGTGCAAAGCTCATGTGCGACCTCATCTCTGTACCCGATCCCGTTGCAAGGGCAAGGGAACTGGAAAAGATGGGGATAGACATCATCAACATCCATGTGGGTATCGACATGCAGATGATGGGCATCACACCCATTGAACTACTCAGGCAAATGAAAAATGAAATAGACATCCCAATAGCGATTGCAGGCGGCCTGGACGCCAACTCATCAGGAGAGGCAGTCTTAGCCGGTGCCGATATTGTAATAGTAGGCGGTAACATCGTGCGCTCCCCTGATGTGACAGCCTCTGCCCGCAATATCCGCCAGAACATGGATGCACCCATGCCCGCTGCTGAGGACAGGGGCTCAATCGAAGCCGAAACCAGGCAGTTGCTGACCCGTGTATCCACACCCAATATTAGTGATGCCATGCACCGAAAAGGTGCCATGCACGGACTTTTTTCCGTGAACCCGGGCCTTAAGATGGTGGGGCCTGCAGTTACTGTCCAGACATTTGAGGGTGACTGGGCCAAGACCGTAGAGGCAATTGACACGGCACAGTCCGGTGACGTCATCGTGATCTATAACGGCGGCAGCGACCAGGTAGCACCCTGGGGTGAACTGGCTACTTTGAGCTGCATCAACAAAGGAGTATCAGGAGTGGTTATCGATGGGGCAGTGCGGGATATTGATGATATCAGAAGACTGGAATTTCCTGTATTTGCCAGGACCGTAGTACCAAATGCAGGTGAACCCAAAGGTTTTGGTGAGATCAATGCCGAGATCAGATGTGCGGGACAGACTGTGCGCCCCGAAGACTATATCGTGGGTGATGACAACGGTATTGTGGTAGTTCCTAAGGAGCGGGCCTACGAAATTGCAAGGCGCAGCGTCGAGGTCGAGAAGAACGAGAGCAGGATACGCGATGAAATAACTAAAGGTTCCACTCTATCAAAGGTCCTGCGACTTGAAAAATGGGAAAAGAGGTAGGTTTTCCCATTTAAGGGGATTATTTATCTACAAAAATCCCCGGTTATTACCCATGTTCTCCAGTATCACACCCAAATTCACTGATTTTCATGCATAAATAACCTTTCATAACGTCTTCTTCTCTCGATTTACACCATTTGAACACTTTCTCAAAATTTTCATTTGTAGAACAGAATTTAATACAATAATCTTTATATAATATGCGTTATACTTACTATAAGTAGAACAGACCATGTATCTACAAGCACACCCCAAAAAAAAGAAGGATGATATCTACAACTACTACTCACTTGCAGAATCATATCGAGAAGACGGCAAGAGCAAAAAAAGAATAATTTCCTATCTCGGTAAACTCACTCCAGAAAAAGCACAACAAATACGCAACGTGCTGAAGATCAGCCTGTCCATCGACACAATCGTTACAACCATTGATGACCTGCTTTTAGAAGATCATTGGCATTACCTTGACGTAGCTTTTTTGAACCACTTATGGGAAAATGAATGGGGCCTTTCGGAACTCTTTCCATTGCCAGAAGAAACCAGTAAAAACCGGAAAAAAGACATATCTACCTGTGATATTGCAAAAATCCTCACCTTCTACCGTTGTCTGGACCCGGGGAGTTATCTCAATGCCGTTGACTGGTTCAAAACAACCTCTTGTGACCTCATTACTGGAATTGATAAAACGCATTTCAACGAATCACGAATATACCGTGAACTCACATCAATCGAGCAGCAAAAAGAAAAAATTGAGCAATGGCTCTACGAGACACTTAAAGAACGAGATAATGAGAGTATGCGAATGGTCTTCTATGATCTTTCCGACTCCCATTTTGAGGGGACAAAATGTGAGCTTGCCCGTCCCGGTCAAACCAAATCACACGGATTCAAAAGCAAAAGGGTCGTTCTTTCACTCCTTGTCAACTCAAAAGGTGAACCATTTTCATGGGATATTCTTGAAGATTACACTGCCGATGTCAAAACGCTCACGGAAAACGCTGATAAGTGGGCACAGAAGTTTGGATTTAAGAAAATGACCTTGGTATTTGATCGTGGAATGGTCTCAGACGATAACCTGAAACATCTGGAAAACAGTCTGAAATACCAGTATATTACTGCCCTGAATAAAAACC
>Ga0255424_1003_pt1 | contig 21006 bp, 21 predicted proteins | sample ANMaggSeSYBR02F3_FD_182670 | JGI IMG/M metagenome (GOLD analysis project Ga0255424, IMG submission 182670) | Sediment cell enrichment communities from methane seep in Santa Monica Basin, California, United Staets - ANME aggregate JGI... | ecosystem: Environmental > Aquatic > Marine > Cold seeps >... | reverse complement strand
AGGAACTAATGTCCCCGTCACCACGCAAATAAATGTGACTTTCAGCGAGGAAATGAATCAAACATCTGCCGAGTCAGCATTCAATACGTCTCCTGAAACTACGGGGAGCTTTACCTGGAATGCTAACATCATGACATATACTCCGGATTCTGACCTTGCATCTGACACAACATATACGGTTACTATTGGTACAGATGCCAAGGACCTGACAGAGAATAATATGGAAACCAAGCATATCTGGCAGTTCACAACAGCAGTTTCGGATACCGAACCTCCAACAGTTACCGGGAATGAACCCACAGGAACTAATGTTCCCGTCACCACGCAAATAAATGTGACTTTCAGTGAGGAAATGAATCAAACATCTGCCGAGTCAGCATTCAATACGTCTCCTGAAACTGCGGGGAGCTTTAGCTGGAACGGTAACAACATGACCTATACTCCGGATTCTGATCTAACATCTGATACAACATATACGGTTACTATTGGTACAGGTGCCAAGGACCTGGCAGGCAATAATCTGCAGACAGAGCATACCTGGAATTTCACAACGGAAGTTTCCGATAACACACCACCTATAGCTACGATAACAGAACCAGATGATGGAGCATGCATTAAAGGAATCATAAATATCATCGGAACGGCAAGTGATACGAATTTCAAGAGTTATTCAGTAGAATGGAAGAATACTACAGATGTTTGGATAGAGATACGAAACTCGACCGAATCTGTATCTGGTGGAATACTTGCTACATGGGATACAAACGATTTGGAAGACGGTGACTACATGATTAGGTTAACTGTCAAAGATGATAATGCATCAAACTCAAATATGACCTTGGTCAATGTCACAATAGACAACACACCGCCAGCAGTCAGTAATGTGACGGCACAGCCAGATATTATTAACATATCAGGCCACACAAATATTACAGCCGAATTAAGCGGCCTTGGTGTGGATAATGTGTTAGTTAAGGTAACTTATCCTAACGGTACTCATTTAATAATCGACATGAACAACAACAGCCAAGTATATTATTGGAATTTTTCAAATACCGCTGATCCTGGCAGATACAACGTAACGATCATTGCAAATGATACCACAGGCAACGTTAATGACACACAAAAGACCAGTTTTATTGTGGCACATATCTGCACCAATACCACGATAAAAACTAACGCAGACAATTCTACTTTCATCAATGCGCCAGGTACGAATGTCACATTAGAACTGTTCACTAATGGCAGCGTAACGGGTTCTATTAACATCACCCGTTCGATAGTGAATATTACTGATGAATTAGAAGTGCCTGGTCCTGGAATATACATAAGGATCAATGCCAGCACTAATTTCTCCAATGATACTGATTCAAATCTCTCATGGGCATTGATAAAAGTGAATTATACAGACGAGGATGTCAGCAATAATAACCTGGTCGAAAGCTCGCTTCGCCTATACTGGTATAACGAAAGTTCAGGCAACTGGATAAAACTGGAAACAAACTCTCCAACATGGGTGTACGGCTCAGGTGTGGATACTGCCAATAATTATGTCTGGGCGAACGTCTCCCACTTCAGCGATTATGCTGTAGGTGGGGAATTGGAAAAAGAAACACCACCTCCAAGCAACGGCGGCGGCGGTAGCAGTGGCGGAGGCGGAGGCGGCGGCACCTCTGGAGAAAACTATTATAACATTCTCGTATCAGAAACCGACAGGCAGAGCATATTCAAGAACTCAGACGTCTCATTTATTTTCGATCTGGAGGATAACATAGTCAGGCATATCAATTTCACAGCCCTGAAAAGCGCTGGTACGGTGGCCGCTAAAGTTGAAATATTGAATAATACCTCTACGCTGGTGAGTACACCGCCACCAAATAAAGTATATAAAAACCTGAACATGTGGGTTGGAAACGCTGGATGGGCAACAGAGAGGAATATTGCCGATACCACTGTTGTTTTCACTGTAGATAAATCATGGATCACTGAAAACAATATCGATGAAACATCAATTGTTCTCTATCGTTATAGCGATGATACATGGCATAAGTTGGTGACCAGAAAGATTGCAGAGGATGCCAATAGCTTGCAATTTGAAGCTGAAACGCCAGGATTTTCACCATTTGCTGTAACAGGTAAAGAGGAAGAAGGAGACCCAGACAGAGAAGGTATTATTGCAGAGCCTACAGTAACAGTAGATAAAACCCCTGTCCCAACACCAACTGATAAGAAAGGGATACCTGGATTTGGTCTATTTGCAGGTTTGTCAATCTTGTTGATAGCAATGCAATTATTGCGCAAAAAGAAATAAATGGGGCTGTACCAGCCCCATTTTTATAGTATATTACGTATAATTATCTCCTTACATCTCGACATACTGAAATGCATTCAGGGTCCTAGCCACAGGCAAGAGGGGATGGATTGTTCATACGGTGTCGCCTTGTGTTTTATTGGGTTATGTGCATGTTTGGATGTGGGTGGGTAATAATGTGAGGATAGAGCGTGGTGAAAGTATTCTGGGAGGGGGGGGTTGTGGTGGCGGTTATGTACATGAGTACCTCAGCTACCGAAGTAACCAGATTGCTTTGCACCGGGTTACTGCAACAGATCGTACAACGTTAAACGACGTTTCAATTATATTTGAAACAATATGTACTTAACATTAGAATTTCAAATAGTTTGAAATCATGGAAGAAATAGTGATACCAGATTCAATCAGGTGTGAATTCGAAATAAAAGGTGGTATAGATGGAATTGTTGAATTGCTTCCTGATGATCAAAGAATAAGATATATCAGCTCGATCGCCCGTGCGATATCAGATCCTGTACGGCTTAGGGTGTTATTTGCACTTTGTATACAGCCGATGTGCGTCTGCCTGATAGTCGCGATGACAGAGTATGCATATTCGAAGATGTCATATCATCTTTCTATACTCAGGGATAGCGGTCTGATATGCTCAAAGCAGGAGGGAAATTACCTGATATATTATCCGACAGATCTTGGCAGAAAAGTTGTGGAATGGATTGGAAAATCGTTCTGACTGTTGCCATCATCGTTGAGATTTTTATTAAACTTCCAAACAAATCATATTAGTGCGGGGAGTGGGATTCGAACCCACGAATACCTTCGTAACAGGATCTTAAGTCCTGCGCCTTTGGCCTAGCTTGGCTATCCCCGCATATGGATTGTATAATATAGGTGGTATAGATACACTTTTCTTTATTTCAAAGTATCGCATTGTGTAATCCTACATGTTTTTTGCATCGAAACCATTAAAAGCAATTATCACCTTTCTATGCCCCTATCAGATTAATACATTCAAACTAATTAAATTGTAAGATATCTAATTAATCAAAATAGATACTAAGATTATTAATTCAAGGAGATAACATTAATGGCACGATTCCCAGAAGCTGAAAAACATATACTGCACATGAAGATATGCATGAGATGCAATGCCCGCAACCCGGTCAAGGCCACCAGGTGCAGGAAATGCAATTCCAAACAGTTGCGAATGAAATCCAAAGAAAGCAGAAGCATTTGATCCCGGTTAATATGGGCGTCGAAGCACAGCTCAATAATGTCGTGAAGACCCAGGGTGCAGTACACCTGACCCTGATAGACCCTGACAGCCAATCCCCTGACACAGCAGGCAGCATGGCAGCACAGGCCGCAAAAGGAGGTACCGATGCCATCATGGTAGGAGGTTCCACAGGTGCAGGCGGTACTGTCCTGGATAAGACCCTGAAAGCTATCAAAGAGCACACAGACCTGCCCACAATACTGTTCCCTGCCAGTGCAGGCGGTGTCAGTGCGCATGCAGATGCCATCTTTTTTATGAGCCTCCTGAACTCCAGGGATGTAAATTATATCACTACCAACCAGGCATTGGGAGCACCCCTTGTAAAAAAATACGGTGTCGAAGCCATTTCAATGGCATATATAATTATTGAGCCCGGCGGTACAGTAGGCTGGGTCGGGGATGCACGGCTGATACCCCGGAAAAAGCCCGCAATGGCTGTGGCCTATGCACTGGCAGGCAAATACATGGGTATGCACTATATCTATCTGGAGGCAGGTTCAGGTGCTGATACGCCAATCCCGGCCGCCATGGTGGGTGCTGTGAAGCAATCAGTAGGTGAAGAGACAAAAGTAATTGTAGGCGGCGGCATCCGTACCGGGGAGATTGCAGCCAGGCTGGTCAAAGCAGGTGCGGACATGATTGTGACCGGTACTATCGTGGAACAGGTAAGCGATATAAAATCCAAGATAAGCGAACTTGTGGATGCAATAAAGCAGTAATATAGTTAATCCTTCCAGTTCAGTCATCCTGGTACATCTTAAGAGTGATCAGCACCAGTGCAACCACAGAAACCTTCCATTCACTCTCCTCTAACCTATCAACCAGCCAGTCAAGGGACCCGCCCACATCCCAGGACCTGCCATCAAGTATCAGAGATTGTACAACCAGACAGGAAGTTGCAGTATACTTCCAGTTATCATCCGTGCACTGCGACAAAAGCCACAAAGAATTGCGCTGGATATGGTCAGCCATACCTTTTACTTCCTGGTGTATCAGTGCCGAGTTAATCAGGGCGATGGTACCCGGATGCATCCATTTCCCTGAAAAGTTATTAAGCAGCCAGTCCAATCCCTGCCTGTTCTGCCTGTCCATGACCCCAAGCGCGATAAGGGCATAACAGGTGTCATACACATCATCGTTCCACGAACCACTGTCCGACTGCATTTCCTCCAGCCAGTCCACCGTACCCTCACAGGAAATCCCACATTCCATAAGTGCAGCACAAGCCCTGGCAGTATCCCGCACCGGATTGCCTGATTCCCAGTGGTCGCCTGACCTGGCATGCTGCAACCACTCAATTGCCTTTCTGGCATCCCGTCCCCACAGGCACAATGCCTTTGATATCTGTGATGCCTCTTTAACACTGGTAATTTGCACACTCTCCAGCCATTCAAGGGCACGTTCTGAAAAGCCAGTTATTCTTTTAGGATACATTACACAATATTCCGGATTCATCAAATTAACAGTATCGATGTTTTTTTATCCTTTGTGACCATAATAAAAAGAGACTGTCTGGAATAAAGGAGGCAGACAATGGATGAAAAAATCGCGCCCCATGTGGACGAAATAATTAGGGCGCTTGGTACAACAGGCACAACAGTAAATCAGGCTATTATTATAGAAGAACTTGCAAGGCTCCTGGAGTTCAAGGTGCCTCTTCAAGAGGCAAAAAGGAGCTTGCTTAAAAAACACGGGAATATCGATCTACCCTCCGTGAAAAAACTTTCTGAGCTTGGCGCAGGGGAGCGAAATATTGAGGTCACTGCCCGGATTCTTGAGATAAATACCAAAGTCGTTGGCATCAAGGAACAGGAGCGTACCATCTTCATGGGCACCATGGTAGACGAGACCGGGGCACGGAGTTTTACTGCATGGGAGGATTTCGGGCTTGAAAAAGGAGATGTGGTCAAGGTCACTAACGCCTATGTCAGGATGTGGCAGGGCATGCCAGAGATTAATTTCGGTGCCAGATCAAAAGTTGAGAAATTAGACTCAAGCGCCCTGGAACCGCTCCTGTCAAAAGACCTGGAACGCCCTGTCCTGCTGGCAGATCTGAAAGAGGGCGAACCTTCCGTTCATACTGTAATAAGGATAATGGAATCCGGGCAGCAGGAGATCAACACAAAGAACGGGCCCAGGACCATAGTAACAGGGATAGCAGTCGATAGCACTGCTAAACTCCCCTTCACTTCATGGGTACCATCTCCCGAACTTACGGCCGGGAATACAGTAGAGATCAAAAATGCATATATGAGGTCATGGCAGGGTATTCCTACTATCAATATAGGAGAATTCACTTCGATAAGTCATCTGGAAACTCCAATAAATGACAGTGATATTGCCGGGGTAATGGACCACGTCCCAATCAGGCTGGATAAAATAACTGACAGGGACGGAGCTTTTGATGTAAGTATAGAAGGCAACATAATCTCGGTCAGGCCTGGTTCAGGGCTTATTACCAGATGTTCTGAATGCAATAGGGTGATACAGAAGAAAATCTGCCGTGTCCATGGTTTGGTGGAAGGCAGGAACGATATGAGGATAAAGTACATACTGGACGACGGTACCGGAGCCCTGACCGTAGTACTGGATGCAGACCTGACCCGAAAGATCACTGGCTATTCAATTGAAAAGGCCAGGGAAGTTGCTGGTGCGGACATGAACTTGTCTGCTGTTGAGGAAGAGATCAGGAGAAAGCTTATGGGACTGACCATGCGATTGAGAGGTAATATGACCAAGGGCGAATATGGGATCACACTGGTGGCATCCAATGTAGAGGTGACTGAGATCAACCCTGCTGCCGCTGCCACAGACCTGGTAAAAGAGATAGAGGGTGCAGGTCATCATTCACCTGGGCAGGGGGATAGTGACCTATGGTAGAGAGGGAGGTTGCCTGGAGGGTCTTTGCCCATGAATTCATTCATTCGGATTATTTCTTTCATGACGGGGATGAGTTCTCCCCCAATTATCTGGTCACTCCCACCGGTGCCAGGGTGAACCGGCTGTACTTTGTGGGTGTATTGACCGAGATAGATAATCTTGGTGCAGGGGAGGACATGTGGAGGGCAAGAGTGTCTGATCCTACCGGTGCTTTTTCTGTGTATGCAGGACAGTACCAGCCGCAAGCATCAGTGTTCCTGTCAGGACTGGATGTGCCCTGTTTTGTGGCTATAACAGGCAAGGCCAGGACCTATGAACCAGAGGACGGAACTATATATACTTCGGTAAGGCCGGAAGAACTCAACACTGCAAGCGACAGCATAAGGGACAGGTGGATAGTTGATACTGCCCGGCTGACCTATGAGCGCATAAAATTGGTCAGGTCTGCCATGGATTCAGGTCTTAAGGGTGATGAACTGACAGCCATGCTTGTAAAGTCCGGTGCCAGTCCAAAACTTGCCAATGGCATACTCAGGGCCGTTTCTCATTACACTGACCTGGACAAATACCTTAATACTCTATCAGGTGTGATCGTTGATGCATTGAAGAACCTGGCGTCTGCTAACCACCAACCGACATCATTGCCCGGGTTTTCACACTCCATGAAAGAGGTTGCGGGAAGCAACGCAGATGCTATGGTGAAAGAGACACCTGCCCGGTATTCTGTAGAGGATACACAACCCACACAATCGCCACAGCCTGTCCAGTCCACAGACCCTGCCCAACCTACACAGTCCCCACATTTTGTCCAGTCCACAGATCCTGTTCAACCTGTCCAGTCCCCCCACTCTGTCCAGTCCACAGAACCTAAAACTGCCAAGGTGACGGATGAAGAGATCCACGTTGGAACAACAGGTAGTGAGCCCGCCAGACCTGAAGAGGACAAGCCCGAACCTGACGAGATGGTCTATGAACTGATGGGTATAATGGATAAAGGGAACGGCGTGCCTGTCACTGAACTGGTAGATGAATCAAAACGAAGTGGTCTTACCGATGAACATATTGACGATGCTATGAAAATATTGATGTCAGAAGGCAGGTGTTACGAGCCCAGGATCGGTGTACTTCGCAGAGTATGAAAAGGCAAATGAGAACAAACATTTAATATTTTATCATACATCTTAAAATTAAAAAAAGTTTCATAACATCCCATATACCAGGTGAAATAATGAAATCGGTTGAAGAAATTCTTAAAATAATCAGTGAAAAAGACGTCAGGTTTGTAAGGCTGCAGTTCGTGGATATACAGGGTATCGTTAAGAACGTGGCCATACCAGTATCCCAGATAGATAAGGCGCTGGATCAGGGAATATCCTTTGATGGCTCGTCCGTTGAAGGCTTTGTAAGGATAGAAGAATCAGACATGGTCTTGAAACCGGATGTTAATACCTTCCAGATACTACCATGGAGCCATGACGGAGGCAACAGTGCCAGGATGATATGTGATGTCCACCTGCCGAACGGTGAACCTTTCGTAGGCGACCCCAGGTATGTGCTCAGGCGTGCCATGGAAGAAGCGGCTTTAATGGGTTTTAAGATGAATACCGGACCTGAACTTGAATTTTTCCTGTTTGAGAAAAAGGACGGACGTCCTACCACTATTCCACATGACTCTGCAGGGTATTTTGACTTTGGGCCAGTGGACCTGGCAGAAAATATTCGCAGGGAGATCGTGGTCGCCCTGGAAGGCATGGGATTAGAGATAGAGGCCTCACATCATGAGGTTGCATCAGGCCAGCATGAGATCGACTTCAAATACGATGATGCCCTTATCACGGCTGACAATGTGGTGACCTTTAAATATGTCACCAGGACAATTGCTAATAATATGGGATTACATGCAACATTTATGCCCAAACCCCTGTTCAGTGAGAACGGCAGCGGCATGCACATCAACATTTCCCTGTTCAAGGATGGACAGAACGCTTTTTATGACCCTGATAGCAAATATGGCATCAGTGATACTTTGAGATACTTTATCGGCGGAATTTTGAAACATATTAAAGCTATTACTGCGATCACCAATCCAATTGTCAACTCATATAAGAGATTGGTACCAGGGTATGAAGCACCTGTATATGTTTCATGGTCAGGGGCAAACCGGAGTTCGCTTATCAGGATACCTATGGCCAGGGGGTCGAGCACAAGGATAGAATTGCGCAGTCCTGACCCCTCCTGTAATCCATACCTGTCCTTTGCGGTCATACTAATGACAGGACTGGATGGTATCAAGAATAAGATCGACCCCGGTGATCCGGTAAATGATAATATTTACAAGATGACAGCTGATGAACGCCTGGAATGCAACATTGATTCACTGCCAGGGACTCTCAGGGATGCAATGAACGAACTGGAAAGTGATGAAATATTAATTAAATCCCTGGGCCCCCATGTTTTTAATAACTTCATGAGGTTGGGCCGTGCCGAATGGGAATTATACAGGATACAGGTACATAACTGGGAAATCCAGCGGTATATCAATATCATGTAGGAAAAAAAGGTACAAGTTATGAACACCTTAACCTCTGACCCCCAGGTGCAGCGAAAACTTATAGAAATTTTAAGGATTATCAATGAAAGTGATGGTGCTATCGGCGCTCGCATCATTGCTGACAAAATGAGGGAAAGAGGGTATCAGATCGGTGAGAGGGGTGTCAGGTATCATCTGAGGATACTGGATGAGAGGGGGCTGACCGCCAGGGAAGGATATTCCGGACGGGTCATTACCGAGAACGGATTGCAGGAACTGGAAGACGGACTCATAGGCCACAGGGTGGGATTCATCATCACCGCCATTGATGAACTGGTCTATAGCACGGACCTGGATGTGGACACTGGGGAAGGTAACGTTATCGTGAACATGGCGCTGATCGACAAGGATGATTTTGATGATGGTATTGAGATTATTGCGGCTATGAACGAATCCCCGTACTCCATAAGCCCATATATCCAGATTATTGAAGAGGACGCTATTGATTACAGGGTGCCGGAAGGAAAGGTAGGTATTGCTACCGTATGCAGCATAACAATTGATGGAATACTGGCAAAGAACGGGATTCCTGTAAACACGAAATACGGAGGTCTCATAGAGATTAAAAATGGGGCTCCTGCCGCTTTTTCAGATCTACTGTTATACAGTGGTATAACTATCGATCCGATGAAGATATTTATCAACCGCAGAATGACTTCGGTACTGGACGTGCTTGAGACAGGAAACGGTAAACTCCTTGCAAATATGAGGGAGATACCTGCTTCAGCTAAAGAGCATGCTATTGAGGTCCTTGACAAGGCCAAAGGTATAGATATCGACGGCCTGATCGGAATCGGTAAATCCGGCAGTCCAATATTCAAGGCACCTGTCAGCCCGGGAAAGATAGGATTACCCATATATGCTGGCCTGAACTGTATTGTGGCAATAGAAGAAAGTGGTATTGATGTGTCGGTATTCCCCATATCCAGGATGGCTAATTATAAGAATATGACTCGACTGTAGTTCTTCTATGGAAATCCGGGAAGGCTTACCAGACGATCTTGAAAGATTGATCGATTTCATGGAACTGGTCGACAATGAGTTTGTTCCGCCACTGTCCTTACAGCCGGGCGGTATATACGAAAGGGTATCGGGTACTCTTGCTAAGATGGATTCTAATTTTATTATTGGTGAGTCAAATGGAAGAGTGGTTGGTGCCATGGGATACAGGAAGAACTGGAACGGGATAGAAGAAGTATTGGGGGAGGCGTATATTTCGTTCATTGCTGTTCATCCCGGGTACAGAGGGCAGAATATCGCAAGGTTGCTGGACCGGGCACTGGCAAAAAAACTGTGTCCTGTCTGGGTGACACATGTCAACGTCACTACATGGTCCACAAACCCTGGTGCATACCGGATGTACCAGCAGCTTGGTTATGTCGTCTCTAAGACCTTGAAAAACCACCGTGGCCCGGGCGTGGATACTATCTATTTCAGGAAAAATTTAAAGTGAACCGTGACATCATGCAAGGGCTTTTTTTATCCGGCTGGCATATACTGAACTGTCTACTGACTTTCCGGCCCATACCCGCTTCACATCACAGTTGTGTATAATGGCGGTCAGGGGTACTTTTTTATCTTCGTCAGGTGCGCCCTGGAAGAGCACTTGGTAAAGGGCTCCGGCCGGACTGTCTTCGCTTATCTCGAATATGGATATGGAATCACCGTACTTCTCATCCACGACCCGGATGTTGGCCTCATTGGCCAGGCATATCTTGCAGGTATCCTCTCGCTGGCGATCACGCATGATGTTGAGTAAAACCGGTTTTGGAACTGCGCAGATGGCTTCTACCACCTGTTCAAGGGGGGCATATCGTGACCCTACCATGTTATCCACACTGTCCCCAAACTGCTCCATGACTTCATCACTGGATATGGAATGCTTGGCGGCAAGTGATTCTACGAGCCTGGTTTTGAAGGATTGTCTGTGTTCGTTAAGTATTTTTTGCAGGTCCAATGATATCACGCGCCTGATATGGATGTATTGATAGAAATCCCATTATATAAATAAATTGCAGGAAAAGTCTGATAACGCTAAAAGGATTTTACTATACCTCCATTAGAATGGATCTTCAATATTACCACACTAGTGTCGAGTCAACCATACAATATCGCTAGATATATGATCTGACACTGTTACATTTTTCAGTTATTTTTAAGACGCAGATTTACACAGATTAACGCAGATTTAAGGTTGCATCTGCGTAAATCTGCGTAAATCAGCGTCTATTGAGATTATAGAAATAATTTGATTTTAAAATTGTGCCATATGACCTATGCCCTTTACAATCTGACACTTGAAAGTTGACACAACATTAGTGTCGAGTCAACTCTATAATGTATCTAAATATGCTATCAATACACCTTATTATCAGACACTTTGATGTTGACGCGACACTAGACTTATATAGTTTTTTAAATATTAAATACACTGCAAATGTCTGATAGTACTACACAAGATTCCGCAGACAGCAGCCTTGAAGTCAATGTGGAAATGGATATCCGTGATTCCCATTTCATTTACACCCAGACAGTTAACTCCTCAAAGAAGACCCTGGACTACAATTACAAACGGTGCAACGGCTGCGGGATATGTATCGATGTATGCCCTGCAAATGCTATAGAGGCAGGTCCGCTTTTCGAGATAGCCACAGGTATGGACGCACCGCCGGTGATCATCGACCAGACAAAATGCACCTTTTGCGGCATGTGTGCATCCTTCTGTCCGGTAAGGGCTATCAGGATGGACATAGATGGCCAGGATATACTTGACAATCCCGACTTCTCCAAACTGGACTCAAAGGTGGTCATCAATGAGAAATGCCTGCCCTGCATGTTGTGTGAAAAAGCCTGCCCCCAGGAAGCTATTAAACTGGAACTCACTTTTCATACAAAGGAAAAAGTAGCCCCATTCAAAGAGGGGCAAAAAGGTGAGATTGCAGTGGATATGGACAAGTGCAACTTCTGCGGCATGTGTGCATACCTATGTCCTGCCTTTGTACTGGTGGACCGGGAGCCAACACCTGATGACCCTGTACCGTTCCAGGACCTGCTCATCGACCTGGATAAGTGCGACTACTGTAAGATATGCGAGGACTTCTGCCCTGAGGATGCCATCAGGGTGGAAGGAAAACTGGAGACACCTGTACCCAAGATATCAGGTACTGTGACTATTGATGACGAAAAGTGCAGCAGGTGCGGCTGGTGTAAGGCTGTCTGTCCTTATGATGCAGTGGATATAATAAAACCCTTTGAAGGGGAAATAGAACTTATCGAGAACAGGCTGGCTGATTGTGACCCGGTAGGCTGCCATGGGTGTTTCAATGTATGCCCTGCACATGCCTGGTATGTGCCGCCTGATAAGAAAATCGATGTGAAAAAGGATTACTGTATTTACTGTGGAGCATGCGAGAAGGCCTGCCATGTTTATGCTATCGATGTAAAACGCTCTGGTGTGCAGCATACTGAAGTCAGGGATCTGCCATGGTCGTCCCAGTGGAAGAATGCCATCAATGCGATCAAGACGGGTGATAGGTCAAGACCCGATACTGACCGCAGGGTCGAGATGGAGGTGGTGGGACCTATGCATCCTGAAGTACATGAGATCGATCTAAGGGAAAAACCTGAACACCTTGATGAGATACGCTCAAGGCTGGACAACCTGATGCCAATGCTTTCTGATGCGAAAACAAGGTATGAATGGGAACGGCATAACTCCGGCTCAGTTATAAAGAGGATCAACAAGATGAATTAGAATGGGTAATCCTGTTAACTATGTAAATCATGTCTGATAATTACTAATATTATATATTTTGACAGCCATGGTTCACACCGGCAGAACTCACCACTCCCCGAATCCGCCGCCCGCATCGCAGAGTACCCACGCGCCGTCTGTCGCAATATTTGCTGAGGCGGGCGTGCTGCATCTCAATCGCAGTGGGAGAGCAGAGGGGCGGTTGAGTAAATGCAGATGCAAGCATAATGGCGGGCTTGTGCACCGAACGGTGGCTAGACGGAGGCTGAGAAAGGGACGGAACTGTTCAGGCGATTTTGCTGTGTCGGTGGGCAGCGCATCCATAAGCACGCGTTCTATACACGACATTTTGAGTGTGCATAGAGAAGCACGGATTTTTTTTAAGTGGTAGTAGAAGTTTTATGGTGAATTACAAAATTGGTTCATTATTTTAATGAATAGCACCCTTTCCATAGAGTAATCGAAAGCGACCGAAGTGTAATTGAGAAAACACAGTCAATTTCGGATATTCAGTGTCGATTTCGAATTCACTTAGTGCAATAACTTGCCTGATTCTTTCATCAATCGTTGAAAAATTTTCGCCGGATTCTCACCCTTTCAGGCATAATTACCGTGAATGACCGTAAAATTTCTGCCAGATGATCTTCGATAGCAGCGATGATAATCTCTGCTTTGGTTGTGGCTGATAATCCGGCAAGGCGAACGAGAACAATGCCAGGTGCAGCTCTATCCTGACGAAATACCAGTTCTCCAAAATCCTTGTCTGCTGTTAACAATATCGCATCTTCCTTATTAACCAGATTCAAAACATCTTGATCAGAAATCCCTGGTTCCATTTCAGCAACGCATAACACAGTATGCCCATCGTGCCTGAGACGATCTACAATCTGTCGATCTATACACTCATCAGCAAGGAACTTCACTTTTCTGCCTCGTAATGGGGTAGACCACATCCGCCCGCAATGCATCTGATGCAAATGCTAACGCAGCACGGATATTTTCTTCTGTCAGGCGTGGGTGTTCTTCGATTATCTGTTCAATGCTCTCGCCAGCAGCAAGTTTTTCCAGGATTAATTCCACTGTAATACGCGTACCTGTAATTACAGGTTTGCCCATCATGATTGCTGGGTCGGATTGGATAAAATGTCTTTGCATTATGTACACCTCGTTTTATAGATTAGAATGCAGTGATATATCTGTTTTGGGTATTTAGATGGCAGGGGGGTCGGAAAGAATTGGGGCTGGATTCCTGCATAAATTATATATTTTAACAGCCATATCTACCCTCGGCAGCACTCATCACTACCCGAGGCTGCCACCAGTGGCGCTGTGCAACCGCACTCATGATCGCGGGCGGTGGCTGCACTACTCCTCGATCGTTGCTAGAGGTAGGAGGAATTGTGAGTGGCGATGGCTGAGTGAAGATGTGGTGGTGCGAACGAGGATATGGGTCATGTAACCTGAACACAGCTACTTAGTTATATATTCAAAATTTAAAATAATTATATTGAGGCGTTTGCGATGAGATGGTGATTAAATTTATACCATATCAGAACAGATTTATTCACATGTCATCAACGATTGATATCGAACATAGACTTCTTGGACTTGATCGGGAACTCCATTCTATTCTCAATATGCTAAAAAAAAATGAGGGGAAGAGAGCAGTTGAAGTTGTGGAATCATCCTGCGGCGCATGGGATTATGATATTGATAGCAAGGAGTTTGTTGATCAATTAAGAAAATCCACCAGATTGGATTGAACATAATGAAAATTTATATCGATACTTCGATATTTGTTGATGAGCTCCGCAAGAATATCGACCCCACATTAAAATACTATCTCGAATCTCTCGTGGAACTATGAACGGTGACTTCAAAATTTTTACTGATTACAGCATTTTTGGTAATGGGAATTCTTTTAATTAGCGGATGTGTCAATGAAGAGAAAAAAGACGAACACGGTTTGACAATAATAGAAAACGTTGAATTATCAGAAGATGAAAAAGCCAAAGTATCGAGTTTGATAGAGAATATCCCGGAAGAAGTTAAGCAGGAATTCAATATTAAATATGAAGCGTGGAAAGAAACTTTGGATGACCCCAATCTACGCATTCACAGTAACCCAGGAATGTTTACTCAATCCAGGCAATATGAGGAATTTCTGAGCTTCTGTAAGGAACAGGATAAAACGATATGGCCTCTCTTATTCCAAAAGTATGAGCAAGGAGATGAACTTGTTGGAATGACTCTCATAAATTTAACATATGATGAATATGGTTCCTTACTGGATGAAATAAGGCAGGAAAGCGCCAAGGAGCGGTACACTGCTGAAGGTACATACATAGCCCCATCAGGGGACGCTATTACAATGAAGTACATCAAGAAACTATTGGCATTGATATGATTGCGAAAACAGGGAGGAGGCAATCCTCTCTCTTTTATTTTTTAAAAACTAAACTATTAATGATGACTTAGAAATTATTATAATCAGTCACAATTTTGGGCACAAAAAATTAAGAACATACTGGTTTCACTTCTTCAATAACTGTTGCACAACTTAGTGTTGGAGCACACCTCTCACAGCGCTCCGATGCTCTTGAAATGACACTTGATCTGCTTAGTATCGTTAAAGTAATAAGCGTTGATAAAGATGTGGCGGTAAAAGGAGGGGAGATATATTCGAGCCTAGCGATAAACGGTGAGGCTATAGAATTAAACGACTGCTTGATTGCAGCAACATCTCTGTCTGTGGGTATAAATGAGATAGTTATAGAGATTGTCGGAAAAGCCTATTTTTCGAATATTTCAGCTTTACTGTCTAAACTTGACCAGGCGCAGCATAGTGATTTGGTTTTCACAATATTTTAGGAAGTTTCGATTTAGGCACTTTTTAGGTACTTTTCCGACAATCTCTTACAAGAAACACAAAACACTTTGAACGAATTAAAGCTGTTAACGCTCTCATCCCGGAAGACCTTGGCTTTAAGTTAGTAAACTTATTATAAATCTATTTTTGGAAGACACTGTGCTCTGCAGTTCCATATATCACACAAATTGTAAATTTTAACAGCCATGTCCGCCACCGGCAGCACTCAACAAACCCGAGGCCTCCGCCTGCATCGCAGAACACCCGCGTGCGGTCTGCCGAAGTGTTTGGCTGGGGCGGTCGCGCAACTTCCCAATCATATTGGGGGAGGGGAGGAACAGTGGGTGGCAGCAGCAGGGACTGACGGCCAGGTGAGTGCAGGAGTGTAGCGCAGGGAAGTAGGAGGTATGTGGAGGCTGGAATCATCATGATATAAGGCAACTCACGAATAATAATTTACCCATTTTCCCCCACCTGATTTACATATTGATTTTTCATCAAATAACAACTGGCAAAAATACTGGTACCCCACATATCAAAATTTGGGCAAAATTATAGGAAAATTTTATTATTGATCGTCCCATTACGAATTCAATAAATCATGAGGGATGGATTGTAAGATGAAAATAATTGAGATAACAGAGGACATCAAGTCGATTTTCAAGAATGCGGCGAACAAAATGAGCGGTGCTAAAAGAAGAGAATACATTGGCGAGATTACTATTAAATTACTGGATGGTAATGCTCGTAAAACAGAGAGAGAATTTGGTTGGGGCAGAAAAACGGTTAAGACGGGTATGGCCGAGTTAACTACTGGTATAAGATGTCTAAATAATTATTCTGCTCGTGGCAACAAGAAGACCGAGGAAAAAATGCCTGAACTTGCCTATGATATACAATCAATAGTTGATCCGAAGAGTCAGGCCGACCCAAAATTTCAGACGCCTTTTTTGTATACAAGGATAACGGCGAAAGCAGTTCGTCAAGCCCTGATTGACGAAAAGGGGTACACAGATGACGAACTACCCTGTGAAAACACTATAGGTGATATTCTAAAGAGAATTGGGTATAATTTGAAGCGGATTCAGAAGACCAGACCGCTCAAAAAGATTCCTGAAACGGATGAGATTTTTGAAAACGTTGATACAATCAATCGTCAGGCAGATAACAATCCGGAGGCACTGAGGATTTCAATTGATACAAAAGCTAAAGTGAACGTCGGAGAGTTATCCAGAGGTGGAAAAACTAGAGAAAAAGAACCTGAGGGGGCTTTAGATCATGATATGGAGCCAGATCTCAAAATGGTCCCTTTTGGAGTATTTGAACCATCGAATGATCACATATCGATCCTATTCGGAACCTCAAATGAGACCAGTGATTTTATTGCAGATGGTTTGGAACTATGGTGGGAGGAAAATAAAGAACGTCACAGTCATATCAAAGAGTTGGTCATAAATCTGGATAATGGACCCCATATAAACAGCCATAGAACTCAATTCATCAAAAGGATGATTGAGTTTGCTGATAAAACAGGTTTGAAAATCCGGCTGGTTTACTATCCACCTTACCACAGCAAATATAACTCGATTGAACGATGTTGGGGGGTTTTAGAGGTGCATTGGAATGGCACGCTCCTGTCTTCCATCCATAAAGTCATCGGATGGGCTGAAACTATGACATGGAATGGTGTGTATCCCGCTGTTCATCTTGTCGATAAAGTTTACCAAAAAGGGGTTAAATTAACAAAAGAAGCAATGAAAATCTGCGAAGAGAGAATCGAAAGATTGGAAAATTTACCAAAGTGGGATGTCACCATAAACCCCATATTTGGGTAAATTATTTATTGGGAATTTCCTCATGCTATGGATAAGCGGTTCAATTTCAAGTTGTTCCAGTTCCTTCCTGGCAGCATCCGTACTTCCTATTCCGAAGAGTTTGAAACCATCTTCATCCAATATTTGTGTCTCAGGGGAAATTATCCTTGAACATCCTGCTTCTTCTGCAAATGACAGAACAGTGTTGGCAACATTCCTTGCCATTGGCGGGTAAGGTGTAAATTCGGAAAGGAAGACCACTATCTTTGTCTTTTCATCGGCATATATCCTTGCAGGGAATTTGGGTTTTGAGTCATAGATCATTGAAACGGGCGGGAACTCATCTGAGTCGAGACCGCATATTTGGTCAAGATTTAGAACATTGACAAGGTAGCTGGCCACAATTGAGTTTATAAGGCTGGTGGATGGAAAACCATTGATTACAGTTGAGTCTTTCAGGTCCATTTCTTTATATCTGTGCATGATTATTTCCATTTTTTCACCTTTTTCGAGTTATTAGGTATCAACATATTCGTATCAACCACTTAAATGTATCAAAATGATGGTCGAATGTAACAATGTATTTCACTCCATATTTATTTGAGAAGGCTGCTGAGGTGCAGTCAGTGAAACTATAATGGTATTTCTTGAACAGAGTCCATGTTTCCCTGAAAAGTTCTTCATTTACCTGTAATAATTCAATCTCAGAATCCAGTATGTAATCGCCTAATCTTTCAACTTCTGATGTATTAATGACCCGGTGCATACAGGTGGTTATTGTTTCGTCGAAAATGTGATCGGTTATCACAACTTGACCGTATTTACCAGAGAAAATATCTACTGCTAGTTCCCTAGAGCGTTGATGGTTCCTGTCGCGGCTGTTAAAGTATGCAACAAAAAAACTGGTATCCATCAGGACTGCCATTTATTCACCATACAGGTACTTATCGTGCTCTTCACTGAGATTTTCGGTTCCTGGTCCGAAATCGATAGCTTCAAGTTCCAGGAAAGAACGCACAGGTTTTGCCTGCGCACGTTTGCGGTCCAGCCACATGCGGATTGCGCTGTTTATGGCTGTGCCTATGTTGATGTCTTCACGGGTGGCTTCGGCTTTTATTTCGCGGTATAGCTGTTTGTCAATGTTACGTATGGTTATGTTCATATGTCACCATTGTATGATATGTATTACAAAATATTTAATTGTTTCGTGTGCAGCATTTTAGTGACCAGAACCTTATTTCTCCACCACCTCCCGAATAATATATCCGACCTCATGTAGAATAATATCGTCCAGTTCAGAATTATTATCCATAATTAATACATGACTTTCGGGCAAATTGATTTTACTGCCATCTTAACCCCATCCACTTATATAGAGGAAGATACAGATAGTACGTCTGATGCAGGATGATGACCGAATTGCAGAAATTCTAAGCACCATTAAAAAGATTGAAGATTCAAACCTATCCGTTAGAGAATATTTTGATCAAAACATAGTTCCATTCACGCGACCACAATACTACATTCATCGCAAAACACTTCGCAAATACGGTGAAGAAGGACTTCGTGATAAAAGAGCATCTGGAAATAATACGAAACTGACACAACGTATAAAAGATTATATCATCCCCGTCGTCACCGAAAACAGGAGTATATCTTCATCACAACTGCAGAGCAGGATTCAGAACCAGTTTGACATAAATATCTCCCAATCCAATTTGAATAACTTTAGGGCATCCGCCACATTAACAAGATTACCACTTCCCCCAATAAAAGAATGCGAACAGCAGAAATCCGGAGGTGGCGAGATATTAACCGCTTTATCCTTTTTTACTCACATAACCGACCTATACACCCAGACAATAATAGAACGAATGAACGAAGTTCGTGAATCTTCCTTATTTAAACAGAACGAAAATATCCCGCAAGACAATCCAGACTACCGTCAACAGGGAAAATTCACCAGCGAGTACAATCAATTAGAATCGGTAAGAGAAAACCGTTTCAAATCGATCGATGACAAGATCCTAACAAAGAATCTATCCACCATGAACATCTTCACGATGTCTGAAAAAACAATCTTTCGCTACAATCTGGCTTTGCTTTGTTTACCGCTCGTTACATCTAATGGAAAATCAAGCAGGGTAAACCGTGTAAAAGGAAACGATTTGGCATTTCTCTGTGGACAAAATTACAAAGATGCCTCACTCGAAAGATACCTTCAGGAACTGAAATATCTCAAAATATCTGACAAATTGATTGCCGCAACAGCGAAATTTTGGCAGAATTTTTGGCAAACCGAATTCGGGGACGAAACATATTTTGTATGTTACTACATTGATGGCAACACCAGACCATTGTGGTCATCAAACAGGTGCTACAAAGGTAAAGTAACAATGCTTGGTCGTGTTATGAACTGTCTTGAAAACGTGTTTATTCATGATGGCAGGGGACATCCACTATATTTCCAGACCTTTCACGGACACGCCGATCTTGGCAAACATGCATTAGGTATGCTCACGAAATTGACAAAACTTTTAGATAGTCCGGAGGCACATGCTTCTGTGAAGAGGATACTGGTATTTGATGGCGGAGGAAATGGTGTGAAAACGCTTAGGGCTTTTGACAACAGTGATGAATATTATCTCACCATCCTTGATGACAACCAAGTAAAAGAGAGAAAGATCAAGCACATCCGGCCGGAAACAGAATATAAATATGGAACTGCCAGCCTTGTTGACTGTCGAATTGAGTTAAGGGATTCATTAGAGAAAGACTACATACATGAATGCCGGGCGGTGATCGTGAAGTGGGATAATGGTAAAAGATCTGTTTTGATTACGGATATTCCTCGTGAATTGCTGGATGCAAGCGAAGTCACAAAGAGATATTTTGACCGCTGGCCACAGCAGGAAAAACAATTCAGGGATGCGAAATCCGGAGTAAATATCCATCGAATTGTAGGTTATGGAAAGAAGATCGAAAAGTATGATCGGATGGATGAAAAACATGGGTTACTGTGTGAGACAATAACCAACCTGAATTTAAAACTGGAAAAACCATTGATTAAGATTGAAGCGATTGAAGAACAGCTTGCTCCTTTGTATTCGAAAGAGAGAAAACTTCGTGAGAAATCAGAGATTGTTGATGGAATAAGAACTATGAATGAGGTGGAGTCAATCGAATTGCAGGAATGTGAAAAACAAATCAATAAGTATCTACGTCAACAAAAGAAGATTGAAAACGAACATAAGGACGATTTTAAGAGGTTGAATATGTGTTTGAAGGAGGAAAGACGTATCCGGGACAAGGATAAAGTGTACAGGATCGATACTGAGCTGGATCAGATCATGACTTGTTTCAAGATGTCATTTATCAATCTCTGTAGTCTGTTTTTGACAAAATGTATGAGTCATGAAAAATATGAATTATTGACATTGTTCGAATCGATTTTTCAACTTGAGGGGACAGCTTTTGTTGATAGCAAAAAGAAGGTTATTGAATTGGAGATGAAT
>Ga0255424_1095_pt1 | contig 21507 bp, 17 predicted proteins | sample ANMaggSeSYBR02F3_FD_182670 | JGI IMG/M metagenome (GOLD analysis project Ga0255424, IMG submission 182670) | Sediment cell enrichment communities from methane seep in Santa Monica Basin, California, United Staets - ANME aggregate JGI... | ecosystem: Environmental > Aquatic > Marine > Cold seeps >... | reverse complement strand
TTCATTTTCTTTTATCAGCATTTCATTCTTGCAGTGTGGACAGGCCATATAATAGCCGATATTTTCTATTGAAGCAGAGATGATTTCTTTACAATGGGAGCATTTAAGTTCAAACATTATCATTCTACCTTTTTTCTATTCCAATTTTGGATTTCCGGGATCGTTTTTGAACTAAGCAATTTTTGTACCAGGCAATAGTTATCATGCTGTTGTAACCGGTTATTCTTCAAAATTAGAATTGCTGATGCGATTATAAAGAAAGCTATATATTCTTTGCTTTTTTGAGGAAATTTCGATATATTGTAAAAATTCTGAAACGCAATAAAACGAAGCTTGGAGGCAGTTATGTCAAAAAAAATTGGTTTTTTATCAGGCATAATACCTGGAGTGGCCACTGTTGCCGTGGCCGTGGTCTTTTTGATGCCGGTTTATAAAGAATACAAAAATAATAAATCTGAACTTGATTTTTTATCAAAAAGCTCAAGCGAATTGCAACAAAAACTTACTGCAAAGGATGCTGAAATTCAGAAGTTTACTCAAGATTTAAAGGAAAAAGATGGTCAAATAAATGCGCTTCAAAACATGCCTGGCGATGACGAAACAGAGTTTAATCAACTCCGTGAAAACAACGAAAAATTGCGTGATGAGAATGAATCACACAAAAAGAAAATAGTGCAATAACAACATCAAAATGCTTCATTCACAAGTAAAAGCATCCATAGTTAGACTCAGGGTAAAAGATAAAAAGATATCAAAAGCAGCAAGCTTTTTTTACGAGCTAAAAAGCAGAGACGATAAAATCATAAAGGGAGACATGGAGCTGGTAAGAGATTTCATGGATATCGTCAAGTTAAAGGCTTCCGGCAAATTGAGCAAAAGCGACCGAAGCGCATTGTTTGCGGACATGATTGATCTAACGAGTAAGCTTGAAAAAGAAAGGAAATCCAGAGATATATTTGTCAAGACAATGGAAGAATATTACAAAGACCGGTAGTTACATATTTTTTTGTTCCACCGATTCTAATCAATTTTTTCTTCCCCACCTTTTCACCAGATAATACCGACATACTTCTTGAACCAACCTTTCATTTAATCTATTTACTATTAACTCGGGGGGACAACTTCAAAACGCAACTCAAGAATATCAATTACAGCTTCTCTGGCACTTTGAAGAATTCCCTGCTGAATTCCCTGCTGAATTCCTTCTTCTCTCAATAAATCAGCTATTGTGGGCATGATTTTACCTCCTATGTCCGGGAAATTCTCTCTTAAATCCTCCCTGAATATATATTTTAAAAGAAGAAGAGCCACCCTCAATACCACTTTGCCTTTGATCTCTTCATCGCTGTACTGGGAAGCATCCCATAATAAATACTGAAAATCGGGTATAAAGGATACAAGCTCTTCAGAAGAGTCAAAAAGATCCCGGAAGTTCAATCCAACACGCCAGCTTGTTTTTCCGTGATAGAGCGCTATTGGAATAATAACCGGAAACCCTGGTACATCTTTCTTTTGCCGTGTCCTTGCGTGTAAAAATCTCTTTGAAAAATTTGTCATGCGGATTACTGATCATAATTTTACTTTATCATATCCTTTCACCTTTGAGCTCTCACATTTCGCCCCCTGCCACCACAGCCTTTCAAAACCGAGCGATACCACTGCATAGCGGTTAAGCCGCAGGTCGTCGTACTTTTGCTCCAGGGCATCTCCATATTGTTTAACCTGTTTTTTTGCTTCCTTCATTTTTGCCTGCATCGCAGGAATGGCTTCCAGGTTTTCCATGGATAATCCTCTTGCCTTTTCTCCGGTCAACCCGGCTTCTTTAAGGCTTACGTATTTAAACTCAATAAGGATATCAAGTATCTTAAACCGTCTCATGTCAGGACGAATAATCATGGTCAGGTCAGCGTAACCGCTGCCCGCATCTTTTTCAGAATCAATGATGTAGAGTATGTCATTATAAAGGAGTGTTAAAAAGGCTGTTTTCACGGTAAGTTCATTTGCCCATCTATAGTCTCGATTGTGAAATACTTTAAAAAATCTCTGCTCAACAAACTCGCAGAGCGGTTCCATATTCCCTTTTGTATAAAGCTGTTTGGCAGCAAAAACCCCATCATCCCTGTCAACAGGTTCCGGCAAGAGCATCTGCTGAATCCGTTCTACATAGAAAGACCGGGTTACCAAATTTGGGACATTTAAAATTAACTCGCCTTCCTCTGTTTCGTCATCTATTGTCAGCACCCCGAAATAGTAAAGAAAAGTGGACATAAAAACAAAATCTTTACTTCTGTCTGTCAGCATCTGATCTATTCCGAAACGGTCGCTCAGATCGGATATAATCAGAGAATGATTCTTTCTCATCAGGTCAAGGAGAAGCTGCCCGCCCTTTGGTATTTGAGATATGTACCGAAGCTTCGCATCGTCCGCCGCAAGGTTGGAATCAAGCATCTTTCTTGGATATTTGCAGGTTTTAAAGAATGCCTCTATAAAATAGATTGCCAGAGTGGGATTATAAATAGAATCTTCTGCATTCGGGACAAATTTATATCCGTTATAATAGACACACATAAGATCCAGCGCTTCCGCAATATCCTTTTCTTTCAGCCCACATTCCACTGATATAGTCTTCAATGCCTTTTCGATCTCTTTTTCATGAAACCCGCACAAATCGTTAAACTCGGAATCAAGATATATATTTTTAGCGATATTGTAACCGCTTGTGATATCGCCCATTACAACAGGCGATACACCTGTAATGAAACTCCGATCAAAGCCGGAGCCATCCGTGGCTGATTTGACCGCCTTAAAGAGGGTCATTAATGGGCCCTCCTCATAAACAAGAGCCTCGTAGATATCTTTTTTCTCCCTCCGCACTCCCATCATCACCTCGTTGGCAAAGTTGTCGTATTCATCAATCAATAAATAAACCGGATGGCCGGATTTGCGGATCACAGAAAGGAGGGATTTGATTGAATTGACGGCATCACTGGAATCGACTTTTACTTCACGGGTCAGATAGTCTTCGTAATACATAACAAACGATTCAATGCAGGCATTTATATGATTATGAAACGCTCTTTTGATATCTGCCGCGCTCCCTGAAGGATCGACGCAGGAAAAATCCCACTTAAGGATAAAATATTTGTTGTGCAATGGAGTAGGATTTTTGCCGATCAAAAGATGGCCGAAGAGCTCCTGAAACTTCTCTTTTCTGGCCAGGTCATAATAGTTTTCAAGCATGGAAAGGAGAAGGCTTTTCCCGAATCTGCGGGGACGCAAAAGGAGGAGATAGTATCCCGTATTCTCAAGGCTTGCAATACGGTCTGTCCTGTCGCAATAGAAAAGTTTGTCTGTTATAATCTTATTAAAATCACATACTCCGTAAGGAAATCTCATTGGCTTGCTCCTTTTTCCGCTATCTCCTCCCATTTTGATTATTTCGCAAAAGGAGAAGAACCTTCTCTGCAAAGGCGTCCGAATCATCCGCTATTAAAATATTTCTCTCTGACGTCGCTTCTATTCCTTCATTGCCTTATGTAGCCAGAGAATCTAAGGAAGAAATATTATGTTTTTTAACGTTCTCTCCAGATGCTCACCTATCTTCTCCCACGTATATTTCCCTATAACCTTTTTTCTCGCTGCTAACCCCATCATCTCGCGCGCTGTTCTTTCTCGGGCCAAATGTTCAATCTTATTTTTTAGATTCTCCACATCACCTACTCTCGCGATCAATCCATCTGTTCCATCTTCTATCAGTTGAGAAGGTCCCGGCAACGAAGAAACAATCGCGGGTTTTCCCGATGCCATGGCCTCCAGAACTCCCTCACTCCTTAACTTTTTCATTGTTTCGGATATTCCGCTTATAGAAAGAAACAAAATATATAACTACCTGCCTCATAAGGCCATACTTTTTTAAGCTGGGTATCATCAATATTTCCTTGCGATCCAGTTATAGCCGCACCCATGCAATGTGTGTGCCACAATTGTCAAAGGAAAAACAAATTTCTCTGTATTTTCAAGAGGATGAGGACATATTTTTTCTTTCCAGGGGGAAAGAGACTTTTTTCAATTGGGGGGAAAGTTAAGAGTGTTCAATATACAACACTTCAGGAGGTTGTTCAGGGGTGGTCTTTTTGGCTAACGCATTGATATTTAATGACAAGAGTGAAAAACGGAGGGTGTTCAAAAATCGACATAGGGCAGGGGGATTGATTGGCGATTGACGGAGCTAAGCGTAGATACCGCTGGATGAACAGCCGATAGGTGGGGGGTATGAGTGTTAGAATAGTTTCAGCAAAGCTATGCTTATGGAGGTTTGAGCTATCATTAATCCAATGATCCATTTTACCAATCGGATCTCCAAGTCTTTGATATCCTCTTTGAATCGGATTTCCAAGTCTTTAATATCCTCTCTGGTAGCTAACCCTTCTTTGCGTGATTCATCTATTATTTCAACGAATTCATTCGCTTTTTGGTCTTCAAGTCCAAGGTCTTTTAAGATAGGGTAAAGTTTTGCTAAGGTAGCCATGTTATTATTTCTCCTTTTTACATATTAAAAAATAATACATTTTTATGGCAGAATCAAACAAAAATGGTATCTTCCATGAAAACGTCAAAGTCGGTGCTAAGGAACGTGGACGAAATAACTTCCCCAACTATGCATCACGGCTTCAGGCCGCCTTTGTCCGGTCTCAAATCATAAAACTATTGAAATAGCTCGCTATTCCTTCAACTTTTGTGATCTGAGATCGAACAAATTCGACCCAAATCTGTGCGCCTACTTGAGGAAGTTATTTCGTCCACGTTCCTAAAGCTTTAATATTAGGAGTTTCTGGGGACTTCAAAATCCGAAATCCGAATATCGCCTGATCTTATAAAAATGGTCGAAATTTTTTCTTAAATCCTCCTTGCTTGAAAATTACCAGAGTGACATCACGCTCTTATCAGAAAGCCCCATACGCTTTTTTGCCTTTGTCTCTTGATCGCTATTTGTTATCAAGGATTGGTTGACCGGCCTGTCACCTTATTTACGATCACCCGCATTAGTTTCAAATATTCTGTAATCCGCCAATAAATTTCGTTAAACTGCTCTTCGTTGTATACGTGGCTTAAGCGGTTTCGGTCATTGATCATTTCGATTAATGTCTCGTAATTTTTTTCATTGGCATATTGGATGCGATAAAGCTGTTTCATGGCCATTTTGGGTGAAACGGATTCAACGCCATGAATTTCATATAGAAATTTTTTCATCATTTTCCAAAACAGTTCAACGCAAACCTCGAATTTCTGCACCAGACCGCTTTTGATCGTATCCTGCACAATATCTCCGAGACTTGAAGCGTCTATGGCCATTGCCTTTCCAAAAGAATCAAGCGCCTGTTCCAATGAGATCAGCTTTTTTTCATAGCTTCCGGCATGTTCCATATAATGATATCCTTTAACGTTTCTTCTTTGAAGGTTTGGTCTGCCCGTGTGAAATCTATGATATCCACCTCCCATGGAATGATGGATTCATCAATTGCATTTCGGATTTTATGATATAAATTTGCTGGAAGCTTTTCATCTGCAAGCAAGCCGATATCTGCATCCGCACTTGAACCTTGTCGCCCGGAGACTCTTGATCCAAACAAGAAAACCATCACCTTTTTTGTATCAACAATGGAAAGGATGATTTCCTTTAGCATATTCAGATATTTTTCGTTGCAGGCTGAAGGCATTTGGTTATCAAGTGTATAGCAGCCATCCACCTTCATATCCTTTCCCATTCAAATCCTGTAATATTTCTATCTTCTTTGTTAAATTCGACTCCGATCATATAGATTGCCAGCCCTTTTTGTTTAAATTTTTGAAGAAAACATCCAGACCAAAAACCAGAGAAAAATTCCCACTGTGACCAGATAGGTTGTCAATGCAGTAGAAATATCAGGCCACAACTCCCGGGGAGGCGGGGATTTCAGGATAGACTCTGATGCTTCAAGAAGTTCCACGACAGCGCTGTATCTGTCAGATTGCGTTGTTTTTAGCTCCTTTAGTAACTACTCAGGTGGATAGGCTAAGGCTGAAGACTGTTAGGAAAAAGCGCATTTTAAAGCCATCTTTGGTGCAACAATCAGATGTTTCCGCTAAAAGTATGGCAATCGTGTTCTTCTGACCCCTTCAGCCTAAACAGCTTCAGCCTGACTACGTGAGTAGTCACAATAATTTATCAAAGAGTTTGAATGAATTGCAACAAAAAGTTACCGCAAAAGATGCCGAAATTCAGAAGTTAACGCAAGATTTAAAGGAAAAAGATGAGCAAAGTTGAAAGTGTGCAATATTCAACACCACATGGGGCTTTCGCGAAGTGTTTATCTGGCCAACCTACTATTATAACGGAATAAATTAGAGAAGGGAAGAGTGTTCAATAACTGGCAGAAAGCGGAAGCGGTGGCACGAAGATTCCACTTGCTTGGCGTTCAGCCGTCAAGATCAAACAGGTGCCTGATTTCTTGAAGATAGGTCTTTATGGAAAGGGGCAGCACAAATGTAAACACGTCCAGTAGAACAATCGCATTAACGGTAGAATCTGTTTTGCTTGCGGCCCTCAACCGCATGGCGATTGTCTTATTGATTATGTGCATATTATCGTATAGTTCCATGAGCCCTTTTAACTCAAAATCCGCAGGTTTCCCTTCATTCTTCAGAAAATATTGCGCAAGTAGATACATAGATGTCACACGGCTGATGGTTTCTTCTTCATCAGCCAGTGGAAGGTGGAATCGTGCCATGGATTTAAAAAACGTTGTGTGGGGACAGCCGCTGGTGGCAATTACCAGGCCCATCAGTGAACTGAGCCCTTTTTGAATCGTTGTGTCCTGGGTGAAGGTCCTGTTTTTCATAACCACCTTGACCCGGATCTGCTGGTAGGAATGAAGGGTATCAAGGTGATTGATAATATTAACCAGGTTCGCTGCCAAAGGACAGTGTGGATGGGTTGTAACGGACAGCGGACAATGGGGGCATTGATAAAAGTCAAGCGCTGCCCATTCTGGAAGGACATACGGACAGTTGTTTATTATATTTAAACGTTGTGAATCAAGTTGTATGTCCATCTGTACCTGACGTCCCTCAGGCAGGTCAAAAATATACTTGAATGATATAATTCTCATCCTTCCCCCCACAGTTTAAACCTTACATGACAGCAGTGGTCTGAATTGCCAGTATTTTGAACAACAAATGCTCTCTACTGCAAAACTCAACAAATAATTGCAAAAACTGTATATTAACATAGTAATTAAAGCAATTTCTATACCAAGAAAAGGCTTTACATCCCCCTTATTTCAGAAATGGTCAAGCAGTTAAGTGAGGGTGCAATACAAAAAAGTGACATAAATTATATCAAGTAATTGTTGAACCAGTCTAATCAGCTTAGGGCTCGGTCAAAAATAACTTGGTAGAATTTGCGCCCGAATTTGCCGTAGATTTAATCGATCTGATTGAGCAAAACCGCAGGAATAGCGAGCTATTTCGAGGACTTTTGCGATTGAAGATCGGTTAAAGATATGGTGAAGTCGGGATGCAAAAATGCCAAGTTATTTTTTTCCGAGCCCTTAATGTCGAATGTCGAATTACGAAGGAAGGTACTTAATAATTTAAAAAAACATTCACACTTCGACATTCATCATTCAATTGGCGCTTTTTGACACCGAAATGATCACGTTTTGTTCTATGTCACTTTTTTTGTATTGCACTCGTTAAGTGATTGATGAACAGTAAGCTATGGTTCAATCTGTTTCTGCAAAAGGCTGTACTGTTATGTAAAAGATGACCTGACATGATCAGGCGCATGATTCTGTAGCCGTGAACGCTTACATGCATTCTAAATGCAGCGGTAATTTTTTCCTACTCAGGTCTCTTTATCCCGTATTTTTTTATTTTGCTGTAAAGAGTGCCACGTGCAATATCCAGTTCTTTAGCAGCCTGTTTCAGGTTCCAGTTTGTTTCCTCCAGTACCTTATGTATCATAGTTGCTTCCGCAAGAGGGAGTGATCTGGAAGAGAGTACGAGAGTAAAGCCCTTTTTTCGAGTGGTTTTCCTCAACTCTTCAGGCAGGTTGGCCGGGATAAGTTCTCTTCCTTTGCAAAAAATTACGGCATTCTCAATAGTATTTGACATTTCTCTGACATTACCTGGCCAGTTATATCGGATCAATATGTTTATGGCCGCCCTGGAAATACGATGGATATTCTTCTTTGTTTCAGTGCAATATTTTCTCAGAAAGTGATTGGCCAAAAGGGGTATATCAGATTTTCTTTCACGAAGTGGCGGTATATGTATAGGGGCCACATTGATCCGGTAAAAAAGGTCTTCCCGGAAAAGCTTCTCTTTAATCGCATGAGAGAGGTCTTTATTGGTGGCACAAATGACCCGGGTATCAACTTTCAGTGTCGTGGTGCCGCCAACACGCTGAAAGGTTTTTGATTCAAGAACACGCAAGAGAGAAATCTGTGTCGGGATGGGAATATCACCAATCTCGTCCAGGAAGATAGTCCCTCTATCGGCAAGCTCAAAGTGCCCTCTTTTTTGCGCTGTTGCCCCTGTAAAGGCTCCCTTCTCATGACCAAAGAGTTCACTGTTGATCAGTGTCTCGGTGAGGGCTGCACAGTTCACTTTGATCAAGGGCTGAAATCTTCTCGGACTTCCGAAGTGAATTGAATTAGTGATCAGCTCCTTGCCTGTACCAGTTTCTCCGTTGATCAAGACCGTCACATCTGTTTCAGCTACATCCATAATTTTCTGAAAAACGTGAAATATCTTGGGATTTTGTCCGATAATATTCTCAAAGCGGTACTTTTTTCTACGCTCCTTTCCAAGGAAAATGCTTTTTTGTAAGATCTTTTTGTGGTCGGTTATTTTGTCAATCATCCTCCTGATCGTATCAAAGTCAAAGGGCTTTAGGATATAGTCATAGGCTTCTGCTTTCATGGCCTTCACTGCATCCTCTATGGAACCGTAAGCCGTTAGGATCACTACGAAAATGTCGGGATAGCGTATTCTGATTTCCTCTAACAGCGCCAGACCACCCATTTTCGGCATTTTCATATCGGTGATCACAATATCTGCGGGAAACGTTTTGAGCTTTTTTAATGCTTCCTTGCCGTCAGAGGCGGTTTCGAGCAGAACTCTTTCATCCTGCCCCATGACGCTGCGAAAAAGGCGCCGGATTGGCCCTTCATCATCGACAAAAAGCAATCTCGTTGTTGAACTCATTGCTCAAGATCCTCCTGGTCCAGCACCTCCCTGACCTTGTGCGCCAGACCCTCCGGTAAAAAAGGTTTTTGGAGAAAATTCTGTCCGGGTTCCAAAACTACCGTGACGAACAATTGCTTTGTTTGACAACGCCATATAGCGTTTAAAGAGCCTTATACGAAGGTCGCATAAGAAAATTCATCAACTAATATTAAAGTCTCTTTCTATAACCATGCCTTCCTTTAAAACTGCCTGAGACCCGCTCCTGTTATTTATTACAACACTCCCCTTAATCTTTACATTTGCTTCAAAAAAAACATCCCCGATTATTTTCAGAGAGTTGCAGTCAATTAAAGAAGGAATGCCGTTCGCAAACCTTTTATTAAACATATCTATTTTTCTGTAATATCTGGGATCAAGATCTATATTTATATTGAAACAGTTATCATCTTGTTCTCTTTCCGGGTTTACTATTAGCTGTTTATCGCCTGAAAATAAAAAGCAGTCAGAACGAACAGCCAACAGTTCATTGCATGTTTTAACAGGAAAAAAACGGGATCTGGAGACTCTGATCGCTGTTGCCCCTTCAATAATTGAGATTGCCGATCCCATTGCGGTTTCTATCTGATAAACAGGCAGGCTGAATTCATCTCTTGGATCCAAATTCTTTGGGTTTATGATCATCGGAAGTTTAATTGTTCCATGTTTTTCAATTAAACTCTTTAAAAATCTTAAATCAAGCCAGATGTTATTTGTATTAAAATATTTATAACGACTTACATCCCTACATTTTTCAATCTCCCTTTTCGGACATTGAGCAGCTTCACGCAAAATTAAATGGCCGTTCTTATGTCTGGCCATATGTCCTCCTTTGAAATCAATGGGCATCCTTTCCGAGACCTCCATCATAAAAGGGAAACCTTTCTCGGAAAAAAATCCAAGGAGCGATTTGTCTATAGTAGCGACTAAATTATCTGAATTTGCAATAAAAGCATATCGAATCCCTTCATCAAGCAGATGCTGAAGAGTCCCGGATGTTAACAGCGCTGTATAAACATCTCCATGACCCGAAGGATTCCACTCAAGGTGTCGACTCCCTATGGGCATATATCAACAAATAAACCATCTCTTTATGACTAAAAACTCACAGCTGATTATTGTTGTCCAATACACCATTTTACCAGTGAGACTGGCACAGATGAATGGATAACATATTAATAATTTTGTAAATACAATTTTTATTAGGCCAGAAAACCAAGTGAGAAACTTTAGTAAGAGAGTTTGTAGAGTTAAGGCTCACATATTGTCGAATACCCATTTATTGGGAACAATTGGTACGCTTTCCAATACAAAAACAAAATTTGACCAAATATCCAATAGATTTAAATAGTTATCCATATCGAAGAGTATCTGAGAAACTTGACTGTTATCCTCCAGGCCCGTAGAGCTGAGTTTCAAAAAACTTGCCACATCAACAATATGCTGGTTTTTCCATTTACTAATGACGAGATTTAACCTTGTATTTCCCAAATTGCACAATTCCCTTCCAAGAAGGGTCAAACCAGTGGGCTTTCCTTTCGTATCAGTTTCGAATATATTAGGTCGAGATGCTGACCTTTTTGCGTTATCAAGATAAACCTTTAGCTGCCCTATGAATGGAGATGGTGTTGATATCAGAGCGTTAAAGACACAGCCTCTTGCCAGTGTGGACAAATATCCTTTTATGTTTTCTTCTTGCATCCATTCATCAGGAATGCCATCCTTATGTCGATCCTGTAGAAACAAAGCATCCTTAACCCGAGAGATTTTATTTCCACCAAGATCGTTCAGTTCTTCATGCATCTTTCTTTTTAACTGGTCGTCGATCCAAGTTATCGGACTGATCATATTGGCTGCCGGTGGTAGTTTTTTTATGGCTTCATAGGACAAACAGAAACCTGCTCCTGAAATGACTTGTGCTTCAGAACTATTTCCTCCATCGTCCGATCTGGCAAAGCTCTGTTTCGCTCCAATATCCGTTAATCCTTCTAAAAAGGTTTCGCATTTGTCAACATCAATATGCCATTTCTCACCATTAGACTCGGCTAAATGATGGGTTCGCACTGCGTAATTGTTTATTAAAGCTGCTTGTTGCTCTTTTTCTTCGTTGAATTTCCAATGACCGTACCCACCGGAAAATACGAAAAAGCCTTTATCTTGAGCTAAGTCGTTATAAGCCTCCAGCAGCTTAATAAAGCTTTTCGTATTAGGTTCCACGTCTTCATCAATCCGAAAAACTGGCATCCCATTTGCGCGTCCGAAAATTCGAAGCATGGCATCGACGATTTTGGGTGAATCATACCGCATATGTTTTCCATCGCCGAGAAGCAATAAATTTAACTGTTGCTCTGCATTTGTTGCAGCCCATTGTAGCTTGCTCATAACGCTAACCATTTTGTCGAATCCGATTGTGATAATGAAGTCCTCTTTACATTCGGTTTTCTCATTTGCTTCTTTATTTGCTTCTTTACATGCTTTTTTACTTGCTTCTTTCAGCATCTCAATAAAAGTGCGATCGGAATCAAGTGAAATAAACGGTGCTTCTCCTTCTCTTGTAGCAAGTAATGCTTGATAACCTTCAGATATAAATACAAATACTTTTTCGATTTGTTTTTTGCATGCATAGTAATTTACAAATCGTTTTTTCCACTCATCTATTTGTAAATCTTTTTTAGAATTATCTGCAAGGTCATCTATTTTGCATGAGAAATGGGTAAATACTACACCTTTGATCTCTTTCCCATTTGATTGCTGATTGGATACTTGTTCACTTTTCGACTCGTTGGCTGACATAATAGTTACCTCCACAACCATTTCAAATTATTAGACAAACAAACTTAAAGTTTCGCAGTTGATTTATTACATGAATATCAATGTACAGCCAGTGATTTCATGCTTACAGAGCCTATTGCCAAACAAGAAACCTTGAGCCTTTTAATTGATTGATCATTTTTGGGTTACTTCTAAAAAGAATTATGGCAAAAATTTCTGACATAGCAATCGCACTAATTTTAGCTATTCCCAAAATCGGTATGCTTTGTTCCCCCAAAACAAGTGCATTTTCCATGTTTTTCTCCCTTTTTATTTGTATTCTTCGGCTACCGCCATAAGGCGGGACACTTTTAAAGCAGACAAGATGGAAACTTTAGCAAATAATCAAGCAAAATCAATGACAAATCCAGCATTGGATAACTAACTTAATTTACCGGCTGTCCCGCCTTATGGCGGTCGCCTATTCTTCAGATATTTTTTATATCCAAAATCATCTGAACATCATCTTATTCATTTAGAGATTATTGATGATTAAGAAAAACAGAAAATGATTCATACGAATTTTGTTAACGGCATAAGGTTTTAGTTAACCTGAACCCCCAAACCCCGGCGGGGATAGAGTGCAGCGGAATTCCCGTCCGTGTTCCGGGTAAAGGCATCGGTTACCCGACGCCCTCCCCACAGTTCCGTACTTGAAGAATTCCACTCATACGGTTCCTCAGTATGCTAACGCACTCAGGTTTCCCTAATCAGCGAAAACATAACCAAACAGGCGACACCCCGTTTGGCGCATAACTATGCTACCCGACAGGTTACCACTTTATAAATGGTTTCCTGCAGCACTCTCTGACTTTATGATGACACGGTTCGTGGGATCTGTGTCCCTCCCGTGGTTCGTTTCTGAGAACGTTATACCTGGCTTCTTCTTCCCTGCAGTGGGTCGATTGGGTCTCACTTCCCCACCTTTCCGAATAGGTTAACGTCACCTGTTCATCGGTACTACCGTCAGCTAAGACTGCCAAAAACCCATCTCGGGTTCGTTCCCTCTCCGGTATCCTCACCCGACACCTTGTTTGCTCCTTTGCTTTCGCTCGCTGGTCAGGATAGAGCATGTCTTCCCAACGCCAGGACTATGCCTTATTGGCTAACCGGCAACCTTAACCGGATTCATTTACAAGGAGACAGTTGGCTCTCTCCAGTTCCCGAGCTATCCCTGTGAATACATGCCCTGCTCTTAGTCCCCGGTGGTGACCTGCACACTTGCCATAATGCATTCAGGTCTGCTGCCTTCCAGCACATACAAGCTGTCGGCTTTCCCTCGCAATCTTTCGATCATGAGTTTATCCTACTGTCCACAACTATACATTTTTCGGGGCTCAATCACACGGCCTGCATTCTTGTTTCGTCCGGCTTCGGACTCTCCTCACGGAGTTGACCCTCGGACGTCTCTACTGACCTGCTGGCTAAGCTTCAGTCAGGTAGAACTTGCGCAGTACCTTACGCCTCGTTTCTCAGTGCCAGAGCAAGCTCTGCAAAGAGTTGTATGACGTTAGCACCATTCTCCCCAGCGCCAGAGCAAGCCCTGCATAGGGGTATATGATTTTATCATATGCGGTCACCCACTGGGTAACATCATCGAATTTCATCCCACTTAACGGGAATCCCAACGATTCGGATTTATCTGGACACGAGCATGGCATGGTTGTGCTGCTCAATGTCATCGTGACACTCCCTTGCAGAAGGAGTGTGGTTTAGCAGGCGCTTACTTTGCTTCCGACTATTTCGGGTTACCTACAAATAGAATTTAGGCGATTAAGCGCACGTTGAATCAACGTACTTGGTAACTCACCTGCGCTGACGACAAATGTCGCAGCACCAATTGCGGTTGGAAGTACTAAATTGATATCTCCGCCGCGAAGTGTGGCTGAAGTTCGTAACGCATTATCACACAATTTAATTGTAAGTAGAGGATCACATAATTGAAATTCTAACTCTAAAAGAAGACGAATTATCCTTTCTGTATCTTTTTCCGTTATGTAACCGAGTTCCAATGCGATCATACTAGTTAACGCAATATCTATGGCCACGGCCTCTCCATGACGTAAACTAAAACCTGAAGATTCCTCGAGAAGAGGGCTGAACGTATGCCCCAGATCACATAATCGTTGATATGTCCTATCTTCGTATATGTTGGGCTCAAGTTCCTCAAGCATCATCCGGACAGAGCTCTGTATAATACGATACGCACTTTCCTGCGGTCTAGCGAATCTACTTTCGACAAGCGCCTTGCCGTTCAATTCAACAGCACCGAACAAATCTGCATCGCCAATTAGGGCTACCTTGATAATCTCTGCGAGGCCGCTGCGAATTTCCCTTTGAGTCATTGTTTGCACGAGTTGTGGGCTAATGAGTACTGCCTCCGGTGGATAAAAACATCCAAGATAATTTTTCCTTCCTCTAAAATTTATGCCTCCTTTTATTCCTATTGAAGCATCCACCTGGCCAAGCAAAGTAGTGGGAATGCGTATATGCTTGACTCCACGTCGTATTAAAGAAGCCGCCACTGTAACCAGATCGGAGCAAACCCCGCCGCCGAAGGCAACTAACGCGCCATTACGATCTATATCCATCTCAAGAGCATATCTGCTTATTCTATTCACGGAATCAATGGTCTTGCTTTTCTCATCACAATCAAGCACTAAAAGCTCAGCTCGTACTTGATGACTATGAAGTTGATACATGAGTTGCTTGTAATAAAGCCGATGGACAGTCGGTGTAGTTATTATCAAGCAGTTTCTCCCTTTAAGTGCATCAGAAAGTTCGGTATTGGATGCGTCCAGGAACAAATCAGTAATCTTTACGATATATCGTAAATCCCGTCCGCAATTAACCTCATAGATCCAGTCTCTGCCCCTCTTAACATCAAGATCTGTTGATTCTTTTTCTTGTATCGATTGCCAATGCATACTCTTTCATATATTTTTCTTTTTTTATCAGGTCCTATTTTTTTGAAGGGCAATTTAAGTTGTCACGATTTATATTTTTTATTTCGCAAACACCATATACCAATCTCAATTGAGATGGCAACATTATCAAAGCACTGCACGAATATTTGAGTATTCCTCACAGCTATTGCCAACTACATTTATTCCCTCTACCATTTTAGGATCCTGAACCATCATTTCCAGTCCCTGGCTGACTTTTTGGCGCCGCCAATCCAATAAATTCTCTAAACGTCTCGCATCCAAACAGGAATTTCTTGGTCTTACCCCACAAGTGATATCAGTAGCTTCAATTAGACCATCATCCAATCCAAAAGCTTTTGCAGTAGTAACACCTAACTCGTAGCGTGTCAGACGATCTTTTCCGGCGAGATGATAAACACCCTGCGCACCAGACAAAGCCATTTCACCAATTGCCATTACCGCTGGTCCTATAAAAAGTGGTGTATTAAAAAGCGAATTCGGTAGCCTGATGCTTTGCCCCGTGCTTAAGGCGCTGATTACATCAAATACGGTGTTCGACGACTGCCCCGGAAGATACCAACCAAATAGCATACTTACTCTGAGTACAATTGTGCTGCATCCAGCGTTAAGCACAGCCTGCTCCCCTTCTAGTTTTACGGTACCGTATACATTGAAGGGTTGGGTACGATCTTGCTCCGAGTAAAATTCTTTTGTGCCTGGAAATACACAATCTGTTGATACATATACTATTCGCGCCCCAACTCGTGAACACGCCTCTACTATATTACGTGTTCCAATCGCATGGACTTCGTGAGCTTCGTCTGGAAACCGTTCACAGTAGGCAATATCCTTTGTTCCAGCTATATGGACGACTACATCTGGTTTTTCAACCGTCAGGATTCTATCGACTTCTGATGCATCCCTGACATCCATTCGATAATACCTTACACCGTTAACACGTATACTTTCATTGGTAAGGTATGAGCCAGCTACACGACATTGAGTGATAAGGGAAAGAGCTAACCTCGTCCCAATAAACCCACTTGCTCCGGTAATGAAAATTGTTTTACACTGCACAACTTTGGTCTCGCTCTATTTGGTACTTCGCAGTACTGCCTCTACTTTCCCGATTGTCATGTTCACATGTGCTTGCATAAATACCTGCACCCAGAAGACATTCCTCTTCACTTGAATCTCCTAATTGAATCATGTCATCCCAATGTTGTCCCAACGCCCAACATGAGTTGAGCGCCTCATCGACGATCATAAGTCTATATGCCTCACCAAGCGCTTTGGCAAAACCACCAATGATAATGAAACGTTCAACACCATTGGACAAATGTATAGCGGCAATTGCGTGGGCGAGCGGTCTAGATGTACAGGTAATTACGTTGCGAGTCCATTGATCACCCTCAATAAATGCTTTTGCTAACAACTCATTATTAATCTTATCAGGATTTGCATTGCAAGATTTACCAAGCAAAGATTCCCGGAAGTCTTGAAGTTCGCTGACCGCGGCTTGTTGTGCGGCGATCAATACACCGCGTCCTGAGGCAATTGCTCCCAAATGCCCTTTCCCCCCACATTCGCAAAACGGAGCATCCTGGGAGTGATCTATAACTAAATGTCCAATTTCACCCCCCCTGCCATTGGGTCCCAGTAAAGGGTGACCTTGATAGAAAATCTTCTGACCGATTCCTGAACTTACCGTCAAAATACAAAAATCACGGCTTCCCTTGTTAACATACCAGTAACCGGCTGCTGTTAAATCGTTTAAGACATGAACATCTATGTCGAGCCAAACTTCAGTGCACTTTCTTCGAATAGGAAAGGGATGTATTGGATTATGCCCCAATAAAGTTGGTGATGCTAATGCATTCCCATCAAAATCAACTGGACCTGGATATGCAATACAGATGCTTCTTACCGAGTGGTTGGCAAGAACTTCTTCAGCCATAGAGAACATGGTGTTCAATAAAGCATCTTTGATATTTTCCACATTTAACTGAGGTTGATTCCAATGGCTGGGCGTCAGACAACGTTTTATTGACGTCAGCCAGCCGGTACCCGAATCGTAAATTGCCGCACGTAAATTGGTACCTCCGACATCGAAAACAAGATGTGTTTTTTTTGTCGGTGACGATTTTTTTACATGCATTCAAACCTCCGCTCTTATTGTGCCAGTCCTGGCCTTTTACCTTTTTCGACTGTACCACAATCTTATAATGGCAGTAATCGAAAGTTTACACGCCGAACATACCTATCCCGATAGCCTACATTTTCAGAACTGCTTTGCAGCATTGTTGATCTCTTTATGATGCACTCGGCAATAGTTTGAAGGTTTTCAAGACTTCGACTTTTTTAGTTGTCATGTACCAATCATTCGTAACAAGCTCTAACTCATTAATGGGACACACTCCGAAATCACAGTACTGCCATCGATCTATTTCTTCAGCCAACTCTTTCAAGTTCGCCTGGTTAAGGAGGCGAACGAAAGTTACGTGTGCTGACATGTTGAAATAGCGGTCATCAATCTTTCCTTCAAGACCAACTGCCGAAGCTTTTTCTCTGATATCCCTTCGGATACTATCTAATGTTCCGTCCTTAAAAAATCCCAGCACTATAATACTGTCCTTAGTGGCGCTGATGCCCTGGAAGTGGACTCGAAACGGACGGTGAACAGACAGAATGCGTGAGAGATTTTGGACGTACCGATTTTGCTGCTGTTCACTTAGCTGTAAAGGTCGATTAGCACTAATGAGCGTCATAATTGTTATATGATATTCGCATGGGTTGTAATAATGTTGTTCCGGAGCTACAGCTTTTAATTGATTTTGCATTCGTGTAAGCAGTTTCGTTGCGCCTTCAGAAAGTCGGGCGATCAGTGATATGCCACGACGATTATCGCCATTTAAATCCAGCAGATTCTTATCAATGGTGGGGGCGTTGATTAAAAAGCTTGGACGTGCATTCTCCCATATTTCTTTAAATTCCGTCTCTATCGTTTTTGCAGCATTTCCTTCATAGGTATCAAGTGAAGGGTATTTATTGGTCTGTTCCAGGGATTGCTGTAGCAAGGATTTGTTTAGTAAAGCGCATAACTCGTCAAGGTGCACATAATCAATCTGCTCGAAATATGTAAGTGCTTTTTGCGCGCATTCAATGGCGGTGCTGTATTCTTTCCGATGATAATAAATCTGAGCAAGCCATCTTAAATTCATCGCCATACCGAAACGACTACTAAGTTCCTCTGCCATAGAGAGACTTTCGTTTAACTGGGACTGAGCTTGATTGAGCTCACCTTGATTGACGTTTACTTCACCAAGATTGGTCAGAACACTTGCTATTCCTTGTTTGTTTCCAATTTTATGAAAAATATTAAAGCTTTTCTCCAGCCAAGAATGAGCCTCTTCTGAGTTATCTTGGGCCAGACATAACAAACCGAGTTGTCGCAGGCATCTTGCAATGTTCCGTTCGTTGCCCATTTCTTCTTCTACTAACAGGCATTTCTTCAATAACCTCTCAGCCTTGGTAAATTCTCCTAATTTACGGTAAGTACCAGCGAGGCGTCGTTGCGTAACCGACATTGCCACACTTGAAATTCCATCCCTCATCTCCAAAGCTTCTTCTAAATACTTTCGTGATTCATTATAACGACATTGATGGTAGAGAATAACGCCCACTAAATGGGTTGCCGTTGCGATTTGCTGCACAGATAATTCGTTTTGTTTTGCGATATTCAGGCTCTCTCGATACAGTCTTTCAGATTCTTCATACTTACCTTCATCGCTTATAATAAAGCCCTGCCGTTGCAATATAATACATTTCCCAACGAAGTCGTTGTGTTGTTCATATAACCGCCAAGCATCATCATAGGCATTCATTGCCTCATCATGTTTGCCTAACCAATAGTGAAACAGCCCCAGATGTTCATAAAACTTCGCGGTATCGCTATGATCAGTTGTTAATTCCAGGGATCGTTGAACAATCTCAAGAGCCTCTTGCCAGAACCCCTTTTGTGATAGAAAGCCATACGCATAATGACCAGGCTGAAGTTTGAGTAAAGCCTCTGCGAAACGAAGGTATCTTTTATAATACGATCTGTTGTCACATTCCTGCATCATGTCAAAAATATTTTCTCTTTCACACTCAAGGAGCGTAAACGAGGATTTATTTTTCTCAGTGTAATTAAGAAAATAATGAATCATACGGTCATAATAAATGTCAGCCTCACCGGATTCTTTCAGTTCATGCTGCACGAATGCCTGGATAACCGGATGCAACGCAAATCTTGATGGTATATCCGGTTTTACCAGTGAGAGTTCGATTAACCGGAGCAAGTGACGCAAAGCGTAGTCATTGTCCCAAATGGCCTCCACTGCCTCCATAGAAAAATTACGACCATCAAACACACTTAACATGCGAAAGAATTGTTTAGGTTGGTCTGCCAAGTCTTTATAGCTTAATTCGATAGTTGCTGCCGTGCTTCGCGGTCCGGAAGCTAACATATCCCGCATCTGTGATTGTAATATGCCTGGAAGGCTACTTAGTAGCAGATTTGATGCTCGTGCACAATGTGCGCACAATTCAATGGCTAAGGGTAAATAGCCCAAAAAATTAACTATCTTTTTCACATAATCTTTGTCTTGTTCCAAGAGCGGTTGTTGATATAACTTCTCAAATAGCGTTATCGAAGATTCACAATCCAACATCCCCACCTGCTTAGGGTGAAGCCAGTTAAACGGTGCATTATGGCGGCTCGTAATAATCAGAGAACAGCAACCGGCGATTTCCTGAAGCTCATCAATCCATGATGGCCCGTCAACGCCATCAAGATATAAGAGAACTGGCTGGTGTTTGCCCAACAACCGCTTGACTTGTTGTTGTTTTTGGTCAAAAGGAAGTGAAATTATGGTATTTTCTGAAAAAAATCGTGCTATGAAGTTTAAAACGTCATTAAAGTCCCAATCGGATGAGTACTTGTGGTAAAGAACGCGCTTGTGGAAGTGATTGCAAAGGGACCACACAGCCATCGAAGCCAGTGTCGTTTTGCCAACGCCTGGTTCGCCATAAATGTATATGCAGCCGGAACTACGCAGAAAATGAACTATTTCTTGTAAATCTTCTTCGTGGCCTACAAAGAGTGCTGGTTTAGGTGGCAAAATAGAAGGTAATTCGTCATTAGACGTAATCGTTGTTTTCGACCTCAATAACCACTGGGAAAGAGCGTTAGGCAGACGGCCGACATTAAAAGCAACGGCGCCATCGTCTCGCGCATTCGCAAAATTATTTTTATCAGGAACAAATTTATTTTGGTTTTCATTCCATGTGCGCGGAAAATACTCCATTCCCTTCGCGCTTAAGCGTCCCCATGCATAAGCGTGTTCACGGGGGGCGTTTGATTCAACGTGGCCGGCGCCTGCGACAAAGCGCAGTAAATTACCGCCGGAAAACGGAGAACTAAATAATCCTCCCTGTTGATGAATATGGCCGCAGAACAGCATATGTGGTCGATTTTGCAGCATCCTTTGCAGCTTTTGGCCATCGGTGAGACACTCGGGCGGGTGATGCTGCAACACAATTAACAGCGTATCATGATTCTGATCATCAATTGTCTCTTGCAGTTGTTTCCACCCCAACGCCAGGTTGCTGGGTCCATCGTTGCTATCGTAACTGAGTAGAACGGTGTTTAATCCAACCAGCACAATTTGCCCCAACGCGGTATCCTTTTCGCAAACCCAATATGGCTGTTCAGTCGTTAGCTGAGGGGCAGCGCAGGATTTGATGAATTCATTGTCAGCATATGCTGACAATTTTGGCCAAATCATTTCTAAAGATTTGGGATTAGTGAGGTAGTCATCGAGGGCGGCTGGTTCTTGTCGCAGTTTTTTGTGGATATCCTGACAAGCCGGATTGCCCTGAGCCTTACCGCGATCGACATCATGATTTCCAGGCACTAAATATAACTGCTCATTTTTCGCATCAATTTTGAGTAACAAATCTTCAAGCCAATCAATTGCTTGGGGATACTCTGTTTCACTGTTAGCACTAAACGCGATGTCACCAGTGACCATTACAATTTCTGGTGAACCGAGCTGTTTTGCCATAAGCTCGGTATCTCTCAATATTGCATTACAAATGATTTCTTGGTCTACCCGATGGCGGGCGTTCTTGCCATGACCAAAATGGATATCAGATAAGTGCAACCAAGTAAGATTTTGTTTAGTCATCGCGTTAACCTAAAATTATAAAAGTATTCGGCAGATATAGCAGTTTCCATTTTAGCTTCACTGCAGTTAGTCCATTTATTTAGCACGTCGGGTAGAAATACGGCGCACTGCAACTTAGGAACGTGCTTGGCTGTTTCGGCGTTTCCGCGTTACGTGCCCGTTTAGCATTTTCCTTATCCGTGTTTCCGCAAGCCCCCCTCTCATCCCGGACGGTCGGATTTCCCGAGTCCGGTTGGCAGCAGTAGCATTTCCCAAATGTCCCTTCCCAATCT